>Ga0209631_10002114_pt1 | contig 24178 bp, 30 predicted proteins | sample COG_08_FD_184752 | JGI IMG/M metagenome (GOLD analysis project Ga0209631, IMG submission 184752) | Pelagic Microbial community sample from North Sea - COGITO 998_met_08 (SPAdes) (version 2) | ecosystem: Environmental > Aquatic > Marine > Neritic zone/Coastal water | place: Helgoland, sampling... | reverse complement strand
AAATTATAGAGTAAACTCTATAGGAGTGTAGCTCAATTGGTAGAGCGCCGGTCTCCAAAACCGGAGGCTGAGGGTTCGAGTCCCTCCGCTCCTGCCAAAAGGTGAACAATTTATTATGAAAAATCCAATAAGATTTATTCAAGAAGTAAAGCAAGAGGCTTTTAAAGTTTCTTGGCCTACAGGAAAAGAGACCCTACAAGGAGCATTAATGGTTTTTGCTATGGCTGTAGTTATGTCAATTTTTTTTTTACTTCTTGATCAGGTTTTAAAATTTCTATTGGAAGCATTACTAAAGGTAAGTATTTAATGAAAAATTGGTATATTGTTCAATCCCACTCAAATTTTGAAAATAAAGTTGCTGGATTAATTAAAGAAGAAGCTGAAAAAGCTAAGATTTCTGATAAAATTGAAGAAATTGTTGTTCCTACTCATGATGTAACAGAGGTTAAAAGAGGAAAAAGAGTTCAAAGAAAAAAGAAATATTTTCCAGGATATGTACTAATTAAGAGTGAAATGGATAATGATCTTTATCATTTGATTAAAAATTTAAAGAGAGTTAGTGGTTTTTTAGGATCCAAAGGAGTACCAGTTCCTGTATCAGATAAAGAGATAGAAAAAATATTAGGCCAAATAAAAGATGGTGTAGCTCAGCCAAAATCTGGTATAGAATACAGCATTGGTGAAAAAGTTCAAGTAGTTGATGGACCTTTTGCATCATTTAGCGGAATGGTCGAAGATATTGATGAAGAAAAATTAAGATTAAAAGTTTCTGTTTCAATATTTGGAAGACCCACACCGGTAGATTTAGAATATAACCAAGTTGAGAAAGTAAGTTAATGGCAAAAGAAATTAGTGGATATATTAAATTACAAATAAATGGTGGGCAAGCAAATCCCGCACCGCCGGTTGGACCTGCTTTAGGTCAACGAGGAATTAATATTATGGAATTTTGTAAGGCATTTAATGATAAAACAAAAGCTTTTGCAGGAAAACCAATCCCAGTTATTATAACAGTTTATAAAGATAAAAAATTTGATTTTGAAATAAAATCACCACCAGCGTCACATTTTATTAAAGAAGCTGCAAAACTAAAAGGTGGTTCTAAAGAACCAGGTAGAAACATTGCTGGATCTATTACAAAAAAACAAGCTGAAGAAATAGCAACACAAAAAATGAAAGATCTTAATGCTCATGATTTAGAACAAGCAGTTAAGATTATTGCTGGATCAGCTAGATCAATGGGTATAGAGGTTAAAGAATAATGCAGTCAAAAAGATTTAAATTACTTCCAAAGAAAACTAAAGACTTAGCAGCTGAACCTATTGAAAAATTAATAATTGAAGTCAAAAAAAATTGTACTACAAAATTTGATGAGTCAATTGACTTAAGCTTTCAAGTTAATAACAAACAAAAAAAAGGTGAAGTAAATATAAGAACAGTAGTTAATTTACCAGGTGGAACTGGAAAAAAAGTTAAAGTTGCTGTTGTGTGTGAAGATTCTAAAGCTCAAGATGCAAAAGATGCTGGTGCAGATATTGTTGGAAGCGATGAATTTATAGAAAAAATTAAAAGTGGAGAATTGAATTTTGAAAAATTAATTTGTACGCCTGGAATGATGATTAAACTTTCAAAACTTGGAAAAGTTTTGGGACCCAAAGGATTAATGCCAAATCCTAAACTTGGTTCAGTTTCTGAAAACATTAAACTGGCAGTAACAAATGCCAAATCAGGTCAAGCTGAAATTAGAAATGACAAAGATGGTAATATTGGTGTTAGTATAGGAAAGAAGTCATTCAAAGATGATCTTTTATTAAAAAATTATAACGCAATTTTAGATACATTAGAGAAAGAAAAAGGAAATAATACTCTAAAAGGAGATTTAATTAAAAATACTTTTGTAACATCAAGTATGGGTGTTTCTTATAAAGTTAAATTAGGAAAATCTATATAGTTATGATGAACAAGGATCAAAAAAAGAATTATATAAGTGAAATGGAAACTAAGTTTCAAAATAATGAAGCAGTTTTAGTTACACACTATCAAGGTCTTACAATGACTCAACTTGATGCCTTAAGAGCGGAAATGCGAGAACATGGAATAAAGTTTCATATAACTAAAAATAGAATTACAAAATTGGCTCTTGAAAAAACTAAATGTAAAGAACTATCAAATCTGTTTACTGGGCCTACGGCAGTTGCTTTTTCAGATGACGCTATAATTTCAGCAAGAATACTATCTAAATTTTCTAAAGATAATGAAAATCTTAAACTTTTGGGTGGTATTATGGGTAATGAGATACTTGATCAAGCAGCAGTTCAAAATGTTGCTAATTTGCCAACGCTTGATGAGGCAAGAGCTAAAATTGTTGGAATTTTAGCCACTCCTGCCTCAAAATTTGTAAGTATTTTACTTGCACGTTCTGAAAAAATGAGTAATTTGGCCTCAGAAAATTCTGAAAAACAACCTAATGAGTAATTAAAATTATGCCTGACCTAAATAAAATTATAGAAGATTTATCTAGTTTGTCTGTTGTAGAAGCAGCTGAACTATCAAAACAACTTGAAGAAAAATGGGGTGTTACAGCTATGGCTGCAGCAGCACCAGCAGCAGCAGCTGGTGGAGCAACAGAGGAAACTAAAGATGATTTTACAATTATGCTAGTTTCAGCCGGAGACAAAAAAATTAATGTTATTAAAGAAGTTAGAGCAGCAACATCTTTAGGTCTTAAGGAAGCAAAAGATCTTGTTGAGGGTGCACCTAAAGAAGTTAAATCAGGTGTGAACAAAAAAGATGCTGAAGAAATTAAAGCTAAGCTGGAAGCAGCTGGCGCAAAAGTAGAACTTAAATAAATTAATTAGAAAGAATATAACCACTGATTAATTATGTTAATTAGTTGGTGATTATTTATGCAATTATCTTTTACTGAAAAGAAAAATGTAAGAAAAAGTTTTGGTAAACTATCCGAAACTTTGTCTATACCAAACCTGATTGAAGTTCAAAAAAATTCTTATAAAGAATTAACTGATCTTAATAAAGATGCGGGAGATTTAACAAAAGGTTTTGATAGAGTTTTTAAAAGTATTTTTCCAATTGAAGATTTGAATGATAAAGCAACTCTTGAATATGTTTCATATAAAATGGAAAAACCTAAATTTGACACTGAAGAGTGTATACAAAGAGGATTAACTTATTCATCTGCACTCAAATGTATTTTAAGATTAGTTGTTTATGAAATAGACCAAGAAAATAATACTAAAGATATTCTTTCGGCAAAAGAGCAAGAAGTTTACATGGGTGAAGTTCCAATGATGACTAACAGTGGAACTTTTATAACAAATGGAGTTCAAAGAGTTGTTGTAAATCAAATGCATAGAAGTCCTGGAGTATTTTTTGACCATGATAAAGGTAAATCTCATGCGAGTGGTAAATTGCTTTTTAATTGTAGAGTTATTCCAAATAGAGGATCGTGGTTAGATTTTGAATATGATGTTAAAGATTTTTTATATTTTAAAATTGATAGAAAGAAAAAAATATTCGCTTCAACGTTGTTGATGGCTTTAGGGTATAACAAAACTGAAATCGCCAATGAATTTTATGGTAAAGAACAATATTCTTTTGACTCAAAAACAAATAAATGGAAAACAAAATTTAATGCAGAAAATTATAAAGCAAAAAATTTTTCAGAAGAAGTTGTTGATGCAAAAACAGGAAAAGTAATTATTAAACTTGGTGATAAAATAAATTATTTGTCTGCTAAAAAATTAGCTAATGACGGGTTAAAAGATATTTTAGTTAGTCAAGATTCATTGTATGGAAAATTTTTACATAAAGATGTTAAAGTGAGCGATGAAGAAGATGGCATTTTTGCTATAGGTACAGAATTAAATGAAACTATAGTTAACCAAATTTTAGAAGCTAAAATATTTACTATTGAAATTTCAATTACAAACACAATTAATAAAGGCCCTTATTTACTTACAACGATTTTAAATGATAAAAACAATACCAAAGAAGAAGCGATTACTGAAATTTATAAAGTTTTAAGACCAGGAGAGCCACCAACAACAGAAATTGCTACTCAAATTTTTAATAATTTATTTTTTAGCTCAGATAGATACGATCTTTCTGATGTTGGTAGAGTTAAAATGAACTCAAGACTCAATTTAGAATGTTCTGACAAAATAACCATCTTAAGAAATGAAGATATTATATCTATAATGCATAAGATGTTAGATTTGCGTGATGGAAAAGATGAAGTAGACGATATAGATCATTTGGGAAACAGAAGAGTTAGATCTGTTGGTGAACTTGTAGAAAATCAGGCACGTATTGGCGTTTATAGAATGGAAAGAGCCATTAAAGAAAAAATGACAACTCTTGATATTGAGTCAGCAATGCCACAGGATTTAATCAATGCAAAACCATTAACCGTGTCTTTAAAAGATTTTTTTGCTAGTTCTCAGCTTTCACAATTTATGGACCAAACAAATCCATTATCAGAAATTACTCATAAAAGACGAGTTTCAGCTTTAGGACCAGGAGGATTAACAAGAGAAAGAGCTGGTTTTGAAGTTCGAGATGTTCACCCAACACATTATGGAAGAATTTGTCCGATAGAAACCCCAGAAGGACCAAATATTGGTTTAATAAACAGTTTATCTACTTATGCTAAAATTAATAAATATGGTTTTATAGAAAGTCCTTACAAAAGAGTTAGAAACGGAATTGTTGAAGACAAAGTACAGTACTTATCTGCAATGGAAGAAACAAAATATACTATTGCTCAAGCTAATACTAAAGTTGATAAAAACGGAAAAATTTTAGAGGAGTTGGTTTCTTGTAGGGAAAATTTAAACTTTATTTTATCGAAACCAGATAATATTGATTATATTGATGTATCACCTAAACAATTAGTTTCAGTTGCAGCATCTTTAATTCCTTTTTTAGAAAATGATGATGCTAACAGAGCACTAATGGGATCTAACATGATGAGACAAGCGGTTCCACTGTTGAAACCCGAGTCTCCATTAGTAGGAACGGGTATAGAAAGTGACGTAGCACTTGACTCTGGTGTTACAATAGTTGCTAAACGTGACGGAGTAGTGGATAAAATTGATGGTAAAAGAATTGTAATTAAAGCAACTGATGAAACTGATTTTACTAAATCTGCTGTAGATATTTATAATCTTCAAAAATTTAAGAGATCAAATCAAAACACTTGTATCAATCAAAAACCTTTGGTTAGAGTTGGTGATAAAGTTAGATCAGGAGATATTATAGCTGATGGTCCATCAACTAAATTAGGCGAATTAGCTTTAGGAAAAAATGTGACAGTGGCATTTATGCCATGGCAAGGATACAATTTTGAAGATTCAATCTTGATATCAGAAAGATGTGTTACAGATGATGTTTTTACATCTGTTCATATTGTTGAATATGAAGTTATGGCTAGAGATACAAAATTAGGTGAAGAAGATATAACTAGAGATATACCGAATGTAAATGAGGAAGCTTTAAAAAATTTAGATGAGTCAGGAGTTGTTTATATAGGAGCAGAAGTAAAAGCAGGTGATATTTTGGTTGGAAAAGTTACTCCAAAAGGTGATTCAGCTTCGGGACCAGAAGAAAAACTTTTAAGATCAATTTTTGGAGAAAAAGCAATTGATGTAACAGACACTTCTTTAAGGATGTCTAGGGGAAGTAGTGGTACAGTTGTAGATGTAAGAGTTTTCAATAGACACGGTATAGAAAAAGATGAGAGATCTATTACTATAGAAAGAGCTGAAATTGAAACAGTGCAACAAGATAAAATTGTAGAGGAAGAAATTTTAGAAAGAAGCATAAAACAAAGAGCCAATCAAATTCTTTCAGGATCTTCACTATCCAAAAAAATTAAAGATCTTGATCAAGGTACAAAATTAAATTTAGAAACTATAGATAAATTTAACATTAATGATCTCTTTAAAATAACAGTTGGAAACATTAATGATGAAGCAAGTCTTGCCCAATTAAAAGATCAATACAATAAAGCAAAACAAGACATTTTAGAAAGATTTGAAGATAAAGTGCTTAAGATTAGAAGTGGAGACGATCTATTACCAAGTGTAATGAAGATGGTTAAAGTTTTTGTTGCAATAAAAAGAAGATTAAGACCTGGTGATAAAATGTCGGGTAGACACGGAAACAAAGGGGTAGTGAGTAAAATAGTTCCAGTTGAAGATATGCCTTATAGAGAGGATGGAAGGCCTGTTGATATAGTTTTAAATCCACTTGGTGTACCGAGTCGTATGAATGTAGGTCAAATTTTAGAAACTCATCTTGGTTGGGCTTGTAAAGAATTTGGTGAAGAAGTAAAAAAATTAGTTAATGAAAATAATAAGATAATAGAAAAAACTGAAAAAATCGCTTCTTTTTTGAAATCAGTTTATGGAAAAGAAGTATTTGAGGGTGGAATTGATAAATTAAATAAAACTGAATTTAGAGATTTATGTGAAAATTTACAAAATGGAATAGCTATTTCAACACCAGTTTTTGATGGTGCAAAAGAAAAAGACGTATCAAATATGCTTGAACTAGCCAAACTACCAACATCGGGTCAAACTTCTTTATGGGATGGTAGAACAGGTGAAATGTTTGATAGACCAGTGACTGTTGGAATAATATATATGCTTAAGCTACACCACTTAGTAGAAGATAAGATTCACGCTAGATCAACAGGTCCTTATAGTTTAGTTACACAACAACCATTGGGTGGTAAAGCCCAATTGGGAGGTCAAAGATTTGGAGAAATGGAAGTTTGGGCACTTGAGGCTTATGGTGCATCATATACATTACAAGAAATTTTAACCGTTAAGTCTGATGATGTAGCAGGAAGAGTTAAAGTCTACGAAACTATTGTTAAAGGAGAAGAAAATTTTGAGTCAGGTATCCCTGAGTCGTTCAACGTTTTAGTTAAAGAAATTAAATCATTAGCATTAAATATAGAGTTAAATTAAATATGAAAAAAGAATTAACAGATTTATTTAAGAATAACGAGATATCAGAAGCGCAAAATTTTAATAGCATTAAAATTACTCTAGCTAGTCCAGATAAAATTAAATCTTGGACTTACGGTGAAATTAAAAAACCAGAAACAATAAATTATAGAACTTTTAGACCAGAGAAAGATGGTTTATTTTGTGCAAGAATTTTTGGTCCAATAAAAGATTACGAATGTTTGTGTGGTAAATATAAGAGAATGAAATTCAGAGGCATAATTTGTGAAAAATGTGGTGTTGAAGTTACTAAATCAAATGTTCGAAGAGAAAGAATGGGTCATATAAACTTAGCAACACCTGTAGCGCATATTTGGTTTTTAAAATCATTACCTAGTAGAATTTCTCTTGCTGTAGATATGAAACTTAAAGAAGTTGAAAGAGTTTTGTATTTTGAAAATTTTATTGTAATTGAACCAGGTTTAACAGGGCTTCAAAAAAACCAACTATTAAATGAAGAAGAATTAGCAAAATACCAAGATGAATTTGGAGATGAATCATTTGAAGCTGGTATAGGTGCTGAAGCAATTCTTTCAATTCTTAAATCTTTAGATTTAGAACTAGAGAGAAAAAATTTGATAAACACTATCAAAGAAACAAAATCTAAAGTTAATGAAGAAAGATCAATTAAAAGATTAAAATTGATTGAGTCATTTATTGAAACTGGACAAAAACCAGAATGGATGATTTTAACTGTTGTTCCAGTTATACCTCCTGAGTTAAGACCATTAGTTCCATTAGATGGTGGTAGATTTGCTACATCAGACTTAAACGATCTATATAGAAGAGTTATCAATAGAAATAATCGTTTAAAAAGATTAATGGATCTTAAAGCACCAGACATCATTGTTAGAAATGAAAAAAGAATGCTTCAAGAGTCAGTTGATGCATTATTTGATAATGGAAGAAGAGGTAGAGTAATTACTGGTACTGGAAAACGACCACTTAAATCTTTAGCTGAGATGTTAAAAGGTAAACAAGGAAGGTTTAGACAAAATTTATTAGGAAAAAGAGTAGATTATTCAGGTAGATCGGTAATAGTTGTTGGCCCAGATCTTAAACTTCATGAATGTGGGTTACCAAAAAAAATGGCTTTAGAACTTTTTAAACCATTTTTATATGCAAGACTTAATAAATTAGGATTGGCATCAACTATAAAGCAAGCAAAAAAATTAGTTGAAAAAGAAACGAATGCTGTTTGGGACGCCCTTGAATTAATTGTAAGAGAACATCCTGTAATATTGAATAGAGCACCTACACTCCATAGATTAGGTGTACAGGCATTTGAACCCAAATTAATTGAGGGAGATGCTATTGAATTACACCCATTATGTTGTGCTGCATTCAATGCAGATTTTGATGGTGATCAAATGGCCGTTCATGTTCCACTAAGTTTAGAAGCTCAATTAGAGGCAAGAATTTTAATGCTTTCAACAAATAATATTTTAAGTCCATCGAATGGAAAACCAATTATTGTACCAAGTCAGGATATGATTTTAGGATTATATTATTTATCACAAGCCCCGTTCCAAACAGATAAACCTGAAGGTTATTTTGTTGACTCAAATGCAATCGAACACGCTTTATCAACAGACCAAATAAAAGTTCATACTACAATCGTTTCAAGATTTGAAACAGTTGATGAAAATGGTAATAAAAAATTAGAAAAATATACTACAACAGCGGGTAGATTTTTATTAGCAAATTTATTACCTAAAAATAAAGATATTAAATTTTCAATGATTGATAGATTACTTCCAAAAAAGACTGTTTCAGAAGTAATAGATAGTGTATTTAGATTTTGCGGCCAAAAAACTACAGTTATATTTTGTGATAAATTAAAAGATCTTGGATTTAAGCATGCATTTAAAGCTGGAATTTCTTTTGGTAAAAATGATTTAGTAATTCCAAGTAACAAAGGTCAATTAATTGAAGATACAAAAAAACTTATTGCAGATTATGAAAATCAATATTCAGAGGGTTTAATTACAAGAGGTGAAAAATACAACAAGGTGGTAGATGCATGGTCTAAATGTACTGATAAAGTTGCTGGAGAAATGATGAAGGGGATCTCAGCAACCGAAACTACACCAGATGGAATGAAAATTAATTCTGTGTTCATGATGGCAGATAGTGGTGCTAGAGGGTCAGCAGCACAAATGAAACAGTTAGCTGGAATGAGAGGACTAATTGCAAAACCTTCAGGTGAAATTATTGAAACTCCTATTATTTCAAACTTTAAAGAAGGTCTTACTGCACTTGAATATTTTAATTCTACACACGGAGCTAGAAAAGGTCTAGCTGATACAGCATTAAAAACTGCAAGCTCAGGTTATTTAACCAGAAGACTTTGTGATGTTGCTCAAGATCTAACTATTACAAAAATAAAATGTGACAATCCAGGTTTTATAGAATTAGCTGAAATACTCGAGGGTGGTAATGTTGTTGTCAGCTTATCAGAGAGAGCTTTAGGAAGAGTTACAGCCACTGATGTTAAAAACCCAATCACTGGTGAAATTGTTATCAAAAAAGATACAATGATAGATGAAGCTGGTTGTGATAAAATAGACGCTGCAGGAGTAAAGTTTATAAACGCATTTTCAGTAATGACTTGTAGTTCTAAGTTAGGTGTTTGTGCAACCTGTTATGGTAGAGATCTTTCAAGAGGCAAGATGGTTCATGTTGGTGAAGCCATTGGTATGATTTCAGCACAATCAATTGGTGAACCAGGTACACAATTAACTATGAGAACTTTCCACGTTGGAGGAACGGCTTCTGTTAAACAAGAATCTCAAATTGTCACAAAATCTGCGGGAACTTTAAAAATTATTAACTCCAATCTATTAGAAGATTCGAAAAAAAATTTAATTGTAATGGGTAGAAATACTCAATTATCTATAGAAGATGAAAATGGAGTTCAAGTAGCAGTTTATAAAGTTGCATATGGATCAAAATTATTTTTCCAAAATGGAGATAAAGTTAAATCTAATGAAAAAATTTGTGAATGGGATCCTTATACAACGCCTGTTATTGCTGAAAAAAGTGGTATCGCAGGCTATGTAGATCTTATAGATAGTGTTTCACTTCAAGAAACTACTGATGATGCAACAGGTATTTCTTCTAAATCTGTTATTGATTGGAGAGCACAATCTAAAAATACAGATTTGAAACCAAGAATAACATTAAGAGATGAAAAAGGTAATGTTATTAAAAAAGCTGATGATAATGAAGCTAGATATTACTTGGTGCCAGACTCAATTTTGTCTGTAAAAGATGGACAAAAAATATTTGCAGGAGATGTAATTGCAAGATTACCCAAAGAAACTACAAAAACAAAAGATATTACTGGAGGACTTCCACGTGTAGCAGAATTATTTGAGGCAAGAAAAGCAAAAGATAGCGCTATTATTGCTGAGAATGATGGACAGGTTTTGTTTGGAAAAGAAGTTAGAGGTAAGCAAAGAATTTCAATTCAACCTGAAAATGGTGAAGCTTCAAATTATTTAATACCTAAAGGAAAACATATAAATTTTAATCAAGGTGAAAAAATTAAAAAAGGTGAATATTTACTAGATGGCCAACCGTTACCACATGATATTCTCAGAATATTAGGGATTAAAGATTTAACAGAATATTTTGTAAATCAAGTTCAGGAAGTTTATAGATTGCAAGGTGTGATAATTAACGACAAACATATTGAAACAATTCTAAGACAAATGCTTAAAAAAGTTGAAGTTAAAGTTTCAGGAGACTCGAGTTACTTACCAGGTGAAATAATCGACAGAATAATTTTTGACACTGCAAATGAAAAATTAGTTACAGAAGGTAAAAATCCAGCCGTAGGTGAAAGAATTTTAATGGGTATTACAAAAGCATCCCTACAAACAGAATCTTTTATATCTGCTGCTTCATTCCAAGAAACTACAAGAGTTTTAACAGATGCAGCTATTAAAGGGAAAGTCGATCCTTTAAATGGCTTAAAAGAGAACGTAATTGTTGGTAGATTAGTGCCTGCTGGAACTGGTAATATTAAAAATAAATGGAATAAAGATGCACTTGAAGCTGATAATAATTTTTTAGCTGAACAAGACAAAATAGAACCAACTGAACCTTCAGAAACCCCAGTAAATCAATAAAATAAATACACTAATTAGTAGTTTTAGTTTGACAAAGTACAATTAAATAGTATTTTGGCGATGTTTTTGGTTGGAATGTAGCGCTTATTTATAGTGCTAAACGCTGCCACAAAATAACCTGTCAGTTATTTCATTCAAAAATCAATTAATTAATTAAAATTTTATGCCAACTATTAACCAGTTGTTAAGAAAAAAAAGAATTAAACCTGTGGCAAGGAACAAGGTTCCAGCCCTACAAAAACAACCACTTAAAAGAGGTGTTTGTGTAAAAGTTTATACTACAACACCAAAAAAACCCAACTCAGCTTTAAGAAAAGTAGCAAGAGTTAGATTGTCAAATGGATTTGAAGTAACTGCTTATATTGGAGGCGAAGGTCACAATCTACAAGAGCACTCAGTGGTTTTAATTAGAGGTGGTCGTGTAAAAGATTTACCTGGTGTTCGTTACCATATCCTTAGAGGAAATTTAGATACTCAGGGTGTAGCGAATAGAAAAAAACGTAGATCTTTATATGGAACTAAAAAAGGTAAATAGATATGTCTAGAAAAAAAACGCAACCAAAAAAAGTTGTTATTCCAGATCCAATATTTAATTCAACTATTATTCCAAAACTAATTAATTCTATAATGTATGATGGAAAAAAAGGAGTTGCTGAAAAAATTGTCTATGAAGCTATAGATAAAATTAAATCTAAAACAAAAGAAGACCCCATTAATATATTTAATGAAGCGATGAATAATATCAAGCCTACAGTAGAAGTTAGATCAAGAAGAGTAGGTGGCGCAACCTATCAAGTACCAGTAGAAGTTAAGTCAAAAAGAGCTCAAGCTCTAGCTATACGTTGGCTAGTTGATGCTTCTAGAAAAAGAAAAGATAAACATATGTCAGATAAAATTTTTAATGAACTATATGATGCATATGAAAAAAAAGGATCTGCAGTTAAAAAAAGAGAAGATGTACACAAAATGGCTGAGTCAAATAAAGCTTTTGCTCATTTTAGGTGGTAAAAAATTATGGCTAGAACACATACATTAGATAAATATAGAAATATTGGTATCATGGCACACATAGATGCTGGTAAAACTACTACTACAGAAAGAATTTTATACTACACAGGTAAAAGCCACAAGATTGGTGAAGTTCATGATGGTGCTGCAACAATGGATTGGATGGAGCAAGAACAAGAAAGAGGAATTACAATTACTTCTGCTGCAACAACATGTTTTTGGAATGATCATAGAATAAATATCATAGATACACCCGGTCATGTAGATTTTACAATTGAAGTTGAAAGATCCTTAAAAGTTTTAGATGGAGCAGTTTGTGTTTTTGATGGAGTTGCAGGTGTTGAACCTCAATCTGAAACAGTATGGAGACAAGCAGACAAATACAAAGTACCAAGAATTTGCTTTGTGAATAAACTTGATAGAACTGGTGCTGATTTTTTTAGATGCGTAGATATGATCAGAGATAGACTTGGTTGCAAACCTTTACCCTTACAAATCCCAATTGGAATAGAAGCATCATTATCTGGCGTAGTTGATTTGGTAAAAATGAAAGCCCAAGTTTGGAAAAATGAAGCTTTGGGTGCCGAATGGGAATATAAAGAGATACCTGACGATTTAAAAGAAATTTCCACAAAATACAGAACTGAGTTAGTTGAAATGGCTGTTGAACAAGATGAAAAACTTATGGAAAAGTATTTAAACGGTGAAGAAATTAGTGAAAAAGACTTGATTGCATGTATAAGAAAAGGAACATTAAATTTTAGTTTTGTACCAATAACTACAGGTTCAGCATTTAAAAATAAAGGTGTTCAACCACTTTTGGATGCAACTATTAATTATCTGCCTAGCCCCATAGACATTGGATCAATTAAAGGAACTAAACCTGGAACTGAAGATGAGCTAGATATGAAATTTGATGATAAAGCTCCTTTTTCTGCTTTGGCTTTTAAAGTTGCTAATGATCCATTTGTAGGATCATTAACATTTATAAGAATTTATTCAGGTACGATTAAAACTGGGACTGCTGTTTACAATACCTCAAAAGACAAAGAAGAAAGAGTTGGCAGAATGCTTTTAATGCATGCAAACTCAAGAGAAGATATTAAAGAGGCAAATGCAGGTGATATTGTTGCATTGGCAGGGTTAAAGTATACAATTACTGGACACACTTTGTGTGACGAAAATAATCCAGTTCTACTAGAACCAATGGAATTTCCAGAACCTGTTATAGAGATTGCTGTTGAACCTAAAACTAAAGCTGACCAAGAAAAAATGGGAGAAGCTTTGGGTAGACTCGCAGCGGAAGATCCCTCGTTTAGAGTGACATCTGATGAAGAGTCTGGGCAAACTATTATTAAGGGAATGGGTGAACTTCATTTAGATATAATTGTTGATAGAATGAAAAGAGAATTTAAAGTTGAAGCAAATGTTGGAGCCCCCCAGGTAGCATATAGAGAAACTTTACAAAACCCTTCTGAAGTTGAATACACACATAAGAAACAAAGTGGAGGAGCAGGACAATTTGCTAAAGTTAAACTTTTAGTAGAGCCTCAAGAACCAGGTGCTGGTAGACTTGTAGAGAGTAAGATTAAAGGTGGAGCAATTCCAAAAGAATTTATCCCAGGAGTAGAAAAAGGTATTGAAACAGTTTCTGATGGTGGAATTTTAGCTGGGTTTCCAATGATAGATTATAAAGTTACAATTTTAGATGGACTACATCATGACGTTGACTCAAGTGTTTTAGCTTTTGAACTTGCTAGTAGAGCTTGCTTTAAAGAGGCATGTACTAAAGGCACTTTAAAATTATTAGAACCAGTAATGAGAGTTGAAGTGGTCACACCTGAAGATTATATGGGTGATGTCATAGGGGACTTAAATAGTCGTAGAGGACAAATAAGTACTCAAGAACAACGAGGCAATGCAACAGTTATAACTGCGATGGTCCCACTAGCTAATATGTTTGGATATATTAATAATTTAAGATCAATGTCACAAGGTAGAGCACAATATTCAATGTTTTTTGATCATTATTCTAAAGTCCCACAAAATGTACAGGATGAAGTAACTAAAAAAATTGCTGGATAATTATTATGGAAAAACAAAATATAAGAATTAAATTAAGAGCATACGATAATAAAATCTTGGATGCATCAACTGAGGAGATTGTAAATACAGTTAAAAGGACAGGTGCTACAATAAAAGGACCAATACCACTCCCAACAAGAGTTGAAAGATATACGGTGTTAAAAGGCCCTCATATCGATAAAAAAAGTAGAGAGCAATTTGAAACAAGAACTCATAAAAGACTGATTGATATAGTCGAACCAACACCACAAACAGTTGAAGCATTGATGAAATTAGATTTAGCATCTGGCGTAGATGTGGAGATAAAAATTTAATTATGACAAATCTTGCTCTAATTGGAAAAAAAATAGGTATGACAAGAGAATTTTATAAAACTGGTAAACTTGTACCTGTTACTGTTATTAAAATGGAAAAAGCAAGAGTGATAAATGTTATTGAAGAAGATAAAAGAGGTTATAAAGCAATACAATTAGGTTTTGGCAAAATTAAAAATTCAAAATTAACAAAAGCGATGAAGGGGTTTTATGCCAAAAAAAATACAGAAGCTAAGAAAAAATTAAAAGAATTTAGAGTAGAGGATACAACTTCATACAAAGAAGGAAATGAATTTGGCTTAGAAATTTTTAATGAAGTAAAATTTGTAGACACAACATCAAAAACTATTGGTAAAGGTTTTGCAGGAGCAATGAAGAGACACAATTTTGGTGGATTAAGAGCCACACACGGTGTTTCTGTTTCTCATAGATCACACGGTTCAACTGGTCAAAGACAAGACCCAGGTAAAGTGTTTAAGGGAAAAAAAATGGCTGGTCATATGGGTGACAAGTTTAGAACTATGCAAAATATTGAAATTATTAAAGCAGATTTAGAAAATGAGTTGTTGTATTTGAAAGGTTCAATACCAGGGTCAAAAAATTCAGAAATACTTATAAAAAAAGCAGTAAAAGATATAAAAAAAATGACTATTAATGAAAAAATTATTGCAGCAGAAGAAGCAAAAAAAACCCCTGAAAAAAAGAAAAAATAATGAAAATTGATAAATTAAATCTAGATGGGAAAAAAGCTTCAATAGAAGTTTTAGATAAAATATTTTCAGCTAAAATTAATAAAAGGTTAGTAAATAATGTTTTATATAAAATTAATGCAAACTACAAAGGTAGACACGCAAAAACTAAACAACAAAATGAAATTACTGGCTCAACTTCAAAAATTTATGCTCAAAAGGGAACAGGTAATGCGCGTCATGCAAGTAGAAAAGCACCTTTATTCGTAGGTGGTGGTGTAGCTCATGGTCCTAAAGGAGAGTTAGCTTATAAAAAAAGAAAACTTAATAAAAGTGAAAAAAAATTAAGCATAGCATCTTTAATCACAGAAAAAAATAAGCTTAAAAATTTGTTAATTTTAAGTGATTTTGCTAGTGAGATTAAAAAAACAAAAGAAATGAACTTAATTATTAAGAAATTTGAAATTACAAACTCACTAATTATTTTAGATAAATCTTCAAAAGATAAAATTGAAAAATCAGTTAAAAACATACCCAATGTTAAAGTAACAGATATTAATCATTTTAGTGCTTTCGATATTATTAAATTTAAAAAAGTTGTTTTTACTGAAAGTTCAGTAAAAGAACTAGAAAAGAGATATTCATCAAATGGATAAGATACATCTTTACGATAAAATTTTAGCTCCATTAGTTACAGAAAAGACCACAAATCTTTCTGAGCAAAACAAGATAGTTTTTAAAGTTCCACAGAAAGCTAACAAAACTTCCTTGAAAAAAAATATAGAGAAAATTTTTAAGGTCAATGTAACTAAAATAAATATAGTTAATAAACAAAACAGGACAAAAATTACAAGAGGTAGAAAAGTTAAAGTTCAAGGATATAAAAAAGCAATTATAACACTAAAAAAAGGTCAAAGCATTGATCTAACTACAGGTATTTAATAGATGGCATTAAAAACTTTTAAACCATACACAAAATCTTCTAGAGGAACAATTCTTGTAGATAGAACGGGTCTATGGAAGGGTAAACCTTTTAAAACACTGGTTAAACCCAAAAACTCTATGAAAGGTCGAAATAATAATGGTCACATTACCTCAAGAAATAGAGCTGGTGGTCATAAGCAAATGTATAGATTAGTGGATTTCTACAGGAAAAAATTTGATATGCCAGGTAAAGTTGATCGAATTGAATATGACCCAAATAGATCTTGTTACATTATGTTAGTAAAATTTGAAGATGGAACACATTTTTATTATTTAGCTCCACAAAAAATTAAAGTTGGAGATATTATAGAAAATGGATCTGAAAAAGAAATTAAAGTTGGAAACTGTATGCCTCTTAGAGATATACCTGTTGGCGTCAATATTCATAATGTTGAGTTGAAACCTGGAGCAGGTGGTAAAATTGCAAGATCTGCAGGCACATCAGTAACCATAAGTGGTTTAGATGGAAATTATTCATTAATAAAAATGACTTCTGGTGAAGTTAGAAAAATTGACTCAAGATCAATGGCAACCATAGGCACTTTATCTAATCCAGATCAAAAAAATGTTAAAATAGGTAAAGCTGGTAGATCCAGATGGTTAGGTAGAAGACCTCATACTAGAGGTGTTGTTATGAACCCAGTAGATCACCCGCACGGTGGTGGTGAAGGTAAGACTGCGGGAGGAAGACATCCAGTATCTCCTACAGGTCAATCTGCAAAAGGTCTAAAAACAAGAGATAATAAAAGTACAGATAAATTTATAGTCAGAAGAAGAAATAAAAGAAAGGATTCTAAAAAATAATGTCTAGATCAGTATGGAAAGGACCTTTTGTCGAAGAGAGTTTAATTAAAAAAGTAGAAAAACAAAAAGTGGATCCAAAAAAAATGCCTATTAAAACTTGGTCAAGAAAATCTACAATAATACCAGAGTTTATTGGTGTTAGTTTTTTGATTTATAATGGAAAAAAATTTATACCAGTAACTATATCCGAAGATATGGTTGGACATAAACTTGGTGAGTTTTCACCTACAAGAACTTTCTTTGGACATACACCAGCAGATAAAAAAGCTAAACCGGCAGAGAAAAAATAATTATGAGTAAGAAAAAAAAAATAAATAAATTAAGAGAAAATACAGTCCGATCAGTGAATAATAATATTAGATCTAGTGTTAGAAAACTTAATCCAATATTAAAAGGTATTGTAGGAAAAAAAGTTGACGTTGCTATTAGAGATTTACAATTTTCAGAAAAAAGAATTACAAAAGAAATTAGAAAAACAGTTTCATCAGCTATAGCCAATGCTGAAAATAATAATCAATATGATATTGATAAATTAATTGTTAAAGAAGCTTATTGTGGAAAAAAAGTAGTTATGAAAAGATTTAGACCTAGAGCAAAAGGTAGAGCGGCACCAATTTTAAAACCATATTCAACAATAACAATTATATTATCTGAATCAAAAAAAATGGAGAGTCATGGGTCAAAAGGTTAATCCAGTAGGTTTTAGGCTTGGTGTAAATAGAGGGTGGGACTCTGTTTGGTATGCGAAGAAAAAAGATTTTGGAAACTACTTAATTGAAGATTTTAAAATTAGAAGTTATATAAAGAAAAATGTAATTAATTCTGGAGTATCAAAGGTTATGATTGAAAGAACTTCTAACAAATGTTTTGTTACAATTTATACTTCAAGACCAGGTTTTGTAATTGGTAAAAAGGGAAGTGATATAGATAAAATAAAAAGTAATCTTTCTAAATTCACAAATAACGAAATAACTTTAAATATCAAAGAAATAAAAAAACCTGAAACAAATGCTTATTTGGTAGCTGAGAATATAGCTCAGCAACTTGTAAAAAGAATATCTTACAGAAGGGCAATGAAAAGAGCGATGCAGTCATGTCTAAGACTAGGCGCAAAAGGCATTAAAGTTTCTATAAGTGGAAGACTTGGTGGAAATGAGATTGCAAGAACAGAATGGTTAAGAGATGGGAGCATACCATCTCACACATTAAGAGCAGATATTGACTATGCTGAAGCAGAAGCATTAACAACATTTGGTATTATTGGGATTAAAGTATGGATATATAAAGGCGAAGTGTTTGCTAAAGAATTTAGTCAAGAAACAAATAAGGTAATTCCAAAAGAAGGTAAAGAATAGTTATGTTACAGCCAGTAAGAAGTAAATATAGAAAAGCACACAAAGGTAGAATTCATGGCAAAGCTACTAGAGCAGCAAAAATAAACTATGGCTCTTTTGCTTTAAAAGCTATGGCTCCAGAGAGAATTATTGGTAAACAAATTGAAGCTGCAAGAGTCGCTTTAACAAGACATATGAAAAGACAAGGTCGTGTTTGGACAAGAATTTTTCCAAATATTCCAGTTTCTAAAAAACCGGTAGAAGTACGTATGGGAAAAGGTAAAGGAGCTCCAGAATATTGGGCTTGCAGGGTTAAGCCTGGTAGGATTTTATTTGAAATTGATGGTGTATCAGAGGAGATTGCAAAAGAAGCTCTTTATAAAGCTTCAGCAAAATTACCAATTAAAACTAAATTTATTAAAAGATTTGTTTAAAATGAAAAAACAGGAAATCAAAAAATTATCTAAAGACGAGGTTGTCAAAAATATTGACAAATTAAAAAAAGACTTATTTAATTTTAGATTCCAAAAGATTAACTCACAAATTACCAATCCTTCAAAAATTGGACAAACAAAAAAAACAATAGCAAGATTAAAAACTATACTTAAAGGAAAACCAAATGCCTAAAAAAATATTAACAGGAGTAGTAGTGAGTGATAAACCAAATAAAACTATTACGGTATCTGTTGAAAGAAAATATTCTCATCCGGTGCTGAAAAAAGTGGTTAAGGTTAAAAAAAGATATAACGCACATGATGAAAATAACAAATTTAAAACAGGAGATAAAGTTTCAATAATTGAAAGCAAACCTTTTTCAAAAAACAAAAAATTTGAAGTTATGGATGGTTCTAAATGATACAAGTACAAACAGAATTATTAGTTGCAGACAATACTGGAGCTAAAAGAATTGAATGTATTAAGGTTTTGGGTGGATCTAAGCGTAGATACGCTAGTATTGGAGATACAATTGTTATTGCAGTTAAAGAAGCTATACCAAAAGGTAAAGTTAAAAAAGGGTCTGTTCATAAAGCTGTTGTTGTACGAGTTAAAAAAGGAATTCATAGAGATGATGGATCAAAAGTAAAATTTGATAATAATGCTGCAGTTTTAGTAGATGATAAAGGTGAACCAGTTGGCACAAGAATTTTTGGTCCTGTAACAAGAGAATTAAGAAGTAGAGGACAGATGAAAATAATTTCATTGGCTCCAGAGGTTTTATAATATGATTAAAAAAGGTTTAAAAGTTAAAGTGTTAGCTGGTAGAGATAAAAAAAAAGAAGGTGAAGTTATTGAGATCGACAGAGCTAACAATAAAGCTAAAGTTCAAGGAATTAATATTGTAAAAAAACATGTAAAAACAACAAAAGAAAAAAAAGGTGGAATAGTTTCGAAGGAAAGTTTTATTCATATCTCAAATCTTTCTCTTGTTGACGCAAAAGAAAAAACAAAAAAAACTGAGGCTAAAAAATAATGACACCAAGACTTAAAGAATTATATTATAAAGAAATTCAACCAGCTCTTAAAGAAAAACTTGGATTTAAAAATACTTATATGGGCCCAAAGTTAGAAAAAGTTGTAATTAATATGGGCTTGGGATTAGATGGAGCCGATGCCAAAATCATGAAATCTACCGAAGAAGATTTAGGTAAAATCACAGGTCAAAAACCTACTGTAACAAAATTTAAAAAATCAGTAGCAAATTTTAAAACTAGAAAAGGAACTAATGCTGGATTAAAAGTCACACTAAGAGGTAATAAAATGTACGAATTTATTGATAGATTGGTAAATATTGCTTTACCACGAATTAAAGATTTTAGGGGTTTATCTCCAAAAGGTTTTGATAAATTTGGAAATTACACTTTTGGTATAAAGGAACATATAATTTTTCCAGAAGTTAACTTTGATAGAATTGATAAAATTAGAGGACTAGATGTAGTAGTGGTAATTTCTGCTATGAATAAAGATCATAGTTTTGCTCTTTTGGAAAAGTTAAATTTTCCATTCATTAAAAAAGGAGATAATTAAAAATGGCAAAAGCAAGCTCAATTAATAAAAATAATAAAAGAATTAAGCTCTCTGATAAATTTTTCAAGAAGAGGCAAGCACTAAAAAAAATTATTATGGATAAGAAAATATCTTTAGAAGAAAGATTTAAAGCACAACAAAAATTATCTAACTTGCCAAGAAATTCTGCAAAAAATAGAGTAATGAATAGATGTCAAATCACTGGTAGACCACATGGAGTATATAGAAAATTAAAAATATCAAGAATAGCCTTAAGAGACTTAGGATTACATGGATTAATTCCAGGTATGACAAAGTCTAGTTGGTAGAAAGGATAAATATGAGTTTAAGTGACCCGATAGGGGATATGATAGCAAGAATTAAGAATGCACTTATTAGAAGCCACAAGAAAGTTGCATTACCATCATCTAATTTTAAAGCAAAAATTGCTGATATCTTAAAAAGTGAAGGATTTATAAAAGATTATAAAATTGATAAAGAAACTAATAAGCCCATTCTTTCACTAGATTTAAAATATTACTCAGGAAATCCTGTTATTAGCACATTTGAGAGAGTTTCTAAGCCAGGAAGAAGAATATTTTCGAGTGCCGATAGTTTGCCAAAAATAAATGGTGGTCTTGGAATAGCTATAGTATCTACACCAAAAGGTGTTATGACTGATATTGACGCTAGAAAACAAAAAGTTGGTGGCGAAATAATTTGTAAGGTATTTTAATGTCTAAAATTGGTAAAATAAGTATTTCAATTCCAGAAAAAGTAAAAGCAGTACTATCTGGAAACGTTATTAATATAGAAGGACCATTGGGTAAAAAATCACTAAATGTGGATCTTGAAATGTTTAATGTAGATATAACTGAAGGTAAAGAAATATCAATTAAACCAAAAAAGACTGACCAAAATTCAAAAAGATTGTGGGGAATGAACAGAAGCTTAATTAATAATGCTGTAATTGGCTCAAGCACAGGTTATCAAAAGATACTTGAGTTAGTAGGTGTTGGTTATAGAGCTGCTTTAAAAGGAAATCAGCTAAATCTCCAACTTGGGTATAGTCATGATATTAATTTTGATATTCCCGAAGGTATTAAAATTAGTGTAGAAAAACAAACAGTTCTAAAAATCTCAGGATCAGATAAACAACAAGTTGGAATGGTTGCTTCAAAAATAAAAACCTTCAGAAAAATAGAACCTTACAAAGGAAAAGGTGTAAGAGAGCAAGGACAGTATGTTCTTAAAAAAGAAGGAAAGAAAAAATAATGAAATTAAATAATACTGAAAGAAAAAGATTTAGAATTAGGAATAAAGGTAAAAAGGTATCTTCATCAGACAGACTAAGATTGAGCATATCTAGATCTGCCAGAAATATATCTGCTCAAATAATTGATGATGTTAAAAATATTACTTTGATTTCGTGCTCTTCTGTAGAAAAAGATTTTAAATCTTTGGACAAAATTAATAAAACTGAACTTTCTAAGATAGTAGCTGAAAAGTTAGCAAAAAAAGCACAAGAAAAAAAAATAAAAAAAATCTATTTTGATAGAGGTGTATATAAGTATCATGGTAGAGTTAAAATATTTGCTGAAACTTTGAGAAAAAATGGAATGGACTTTTAATTATGGATTATAAAGATAAAAAAAATGACGATATTCTAGAAAAGTTAGTTCATATAAATAGAATTACAAAAGTAGTTAAGGGAGGACGTAGATTTGGATTCTCAGCTCTAGTTGTAATTGGGAATCAAGCTGGTAAAATTGGAATAGCTCATGCTAAAGCAAAACAAGTACCTGATGCAATTAAAAAAGCAAACGAAACGGCTAGAAGAAAATTAACACATATACCTTTAAGAGAAGGAAGAACAATTCATCATGATGTTTTTGGAAAGGATGGAGCTGGAAAAATTGTTTTAAGAGCTGCTCCTAAAGGAACTGGAATCATTGCTGGCGGACCTGTTAGGGCAGTTTGTGAAGTTTTAGGTATTAAAGATATAGTGGCAAAATCAATGGGTACATCAAATCCTCATAATGTTATAAGAGCAACAATGAAAGCTTTATCTAAACAAAATTCACCAAAATATATATCAACAATTAGAAATAAAAAAATTTCTGAAGTAATAGAAAAAAGAGGATAATGAGCACACTAAACACAACAGACAAAGTAACCAAAAAAAAACTTAGAGTTGGTAGAGGGATTGGTTCTGGTAAAGGTAAAACTTCTGGTAGAGGCGTTAAAGGTCAAAAATCTAGATCTGGCGTAGCTATAAAAGCATTTGAAGGTGGTCAAATGCCGTTGTACAGAAGATTACCAAAAAGAGGATTTAATTCGTTTGGAAAAATTAATATTGCAATAATGAATTTAGAAAAAATTCAGTCATTTATCGATGAAAAAACTATTAAAATGAGTGATACAATAAACATTAGTTTACTTAAAAAATTAAAGTTAATTAACAAAAATTCACAAAAATTGAAAATTCTTGGAACTGGTGATGTCAAAGAAAAAATTAATATAGAAGCAGATTTGATATCAAGGTCAGCTGAAGAAAAACTTAAAAAAGCTGGTGGTACAGTACAGTTAAAAAAGTAATTAAGATATTATGAGTTCATCTTCTCAATCTAATGATCTTAAAAACCGAATTATATTCACAATATTTATTTTAGCCGTTTATAGATTTGGTACGTTTGTTCCTATTCCAGGTATAGATCCCGAACAATTACAAACAATGATGAGCGGTAATCAAAAAGGATTACTTGGAATGTTTAACGTTTTTGCAGGTGGAGCCGTAAGTAGAATGGCAATATTTGCTCTGGGTATTATGCCTTATATTTCCTCATCTATTATAGTCCAGCTATTAACTGGTGTTTCTGATTATTTCAAAAATTTGAAGGCACAAGGAGAAATAGGCCGTGCAAAAATTACACAAATAACTAGATATGGAACAGTATTGCTAGCAACTATACAAGGGTACGGACTGTCAATTGGTTTAGAGTCTTCTGCTGAACTAGTTATTAACCCTGGTCTTTTTTTTAAAATTACAACAGTCTCTACTATTGTGGCTGGAACAATGTTTTTAATGTGGCTTGGAGAACAAATCACTCAAAGAGGAATCGGTAATGGTATATCTTTGATAATTTTTGCAGGTATTGTCGCGGAAATACCAAGGGCTCTACTTACTACATTTGAGCTTGGAAGAACTGGCGCAGTGTCAACAGCCATGATCATTGCAATTTTTGTTTTATTAATTGGGACAATTTTATTTATTGTTTTTATGGAAAGAGCATTAAGAAAAATTCTAATAAACTACCCCAAGAGACAAATGGGTAATAAAATGTATGGTGGTGAGTCTTCACACTTGCCTTTAAAAATAAATCAGGCAGGTGTTATACCTGCAATTTTTGCCTCTGCACTACTATTATTACCTGTAACTTTTTCTAATTTTAGTTTCTCTGATAGTGATACTTTTTTAAATATAAGTTCTTATTTTACACAGGGACAACCTTTATATATGATGTTATATGCTTCAGGAATAATTTTTTTTACTTTTTTTTATACATCTATTACTTTCAATCCAACTGAAACAGCTGACAATTTAAGAAAATATGGGGGTTTTGTACCTGGAATAAGACCAGGGGAAAATACTGCATTATATATTGAAAAAATTGTTACTAAACTTACAACAATTGGAGCTCTTTATTTAACATTAGTTTGTTTAATGCCAGAGTTTTTAATTGCTAACTACCCAATACCTTTTTACTTAGGAGGAACATCTATTTT
>Ga0209631_10002104_pt1 | contig 24304 bp, 18 predicted proteins | sample COG_08_FD_184752 | JGI IMG/M metagenome (GOLD analysis project Ga0209631, IMG submission 184752) | Pelagic Microbial community sample from North Sea - COGITO 998_met_08 (SPAdes) (version 2) | ecosystem: Environmental > Aquatic > Marine > Neritic zone/Coastal water | place: Helgoland, sampling... | reverse complement strand
ATGAGTAGGTTCGTGCCACCCTGACGCCGGAACGCTGCAACAGTCGGATCTTTAATGGCAATTGCATCACCGAGCCAGGCCATCGGCGCTACTGGCGGTTTGCCGCCAATTGTTCCCGCGTCGATAAGTTCTCGGAGCAGCGCATTCGCATCAGGATCAGCAGCGTCATTCCCATCGAAAACAAGCCGAGGTAATTCTGGAATATCTTTCCGCGAGTCCGCGAGTTTCCTGAGCTTGCCGAGATATTTCTCCCGTCTTTCTTCTCCAAGCCAGACCACCTGAAAAGGATGGTTGCCTTCAACCATGCCGTTTGCATCGTTGTAGATTGCTTCCCCAGGACGCGTCAGAAGCCTGGCGGCAGTGTTATCTTCACTCAAAATGAGACTACTATCCGCTTCATTGCACTGAAGAGCTACCCGAACAGCCATTTGCCCCATTGTTGCTCGCGGAAGACTATATGAGCCGCCAAGTGTTTGGGAACCAAGAAGTACATGCATGCCAAATGCTCGACCTTGTCGAACAAGTCGATCCAAAACAAGGGAGCAGTCTTGTGCCAGTTTGTCATCTTCAACAAACAGCTCCTGAAACTCATCAATGATGAGCATGACACGAGGCATTGGATCAGGGTGCCCACTGGCTCGGTAGCCGGCTAGGTCTTGGACAGATAAATCTCGGAAAAGATCACCACGTCTCTTCAGTTCGCGATCGAGCTGTTCAAGAACTGACAGTCCAAATTCACGCTCACTTTCAATAGCAATAACACGAGCATGGGGAAGTTTATAGTGGTCGTACAGTTTAAACTCGACACCTTTTTTGAAGTCAATGAGATAAAACTGAATTTCATTAGGGCTGTAGTTAAGTGCAAGATTCGTAATTAATGCATGCATCATGGTTGACTTGCCGGAGCCGGTCTTACCAGCGATGAGTACATGCTGGCTTGTTCCCTTGCCAAGCCGCATTGATTGAGTTTTTTTGGCGCCCGCCGGGCCGAGGGGTACGTTGATTTCTTTGGACGTATCACCAGTCCACCATTTGTCTTCAGGAGGAGCAACACGGTCGAACGGTACTTCGACACGCTTTGCTGCAACGGCCGCCTGACCAACTCGATTAATAATCTGAGTAAAAACCTTGTCTTCAGGTGACGTCTCTGGGCGGAGAGGCCACTTTGAAAATTCTGGATCGACCCAGGTAAACGTCCCGTTGCTTACTGTGAGATTCGTTGTATTTGACTCAATATCGCTGAGCGTAAAACCTGACGGAAGAGTTTGCGTCGTATCCACTGAAAGAATCGGAAAAACGCCACACCGAGCACCCGAGCTTGCAATACTGGCTAAGCGACGCGCGGCAGTCTCTGTAAAGTTTGCCGGAAAATTAGCGATCGCCACAAAACGGTATGGTTCTGGAACCTCTGCCTCAGCGTTATATTCACCGATTGTCCGGTATTCATTTCGTAAATACTTTTGAATTACCATCTCCATCTGTTCAGTAATTAATTCAAGTTGCTTGTCGATCTGTCCCGGTTCTGTCCAGATGCGGCTCGATACGAGCAATTCGTCGTGGTCAGCAAGATGCATAAACCCGGCGAATTGTTTGCCAAGACCAAGGGGATCAATAATTGTGAATCGACTCTGTCCGGGTGGAAGGCCAGAGGCTATTCGAAGCATCACAGCTTGGAGAAGAGTTGATGCCGCCTCTTTTTCTTCTGGTGTCGACTTGATGAGCAGGGCCGCCTGATCTGGACATGGAATAAAAGCAGGCTGCTGCCATTCCGAAGGACCAAAACTGTTGAGCGAAGCATGCTGAGACAGCCCCCCATCAATTGCCTCCATCGATAAATCAAGATGCCCGAACCGAATGCCGGGTGGTGTTGTTTCTGGAAGCGGTGCGGAGCCATCTGATAGGACATCCCAGTCAGGAAAGGCCTGAGAGTCAACTGCGTTCGCAGCAGAAAAAATATTATCTACTTGTTCCCGAGTCGATTTCCATCGGCCCATCATTTCTTGCCACTGTTTATCTTTTTTTTCTGTGAGAGATTTTTGTTTCTCTTCACTGTCGGCTTTTATCGCTTCAATTTTTTCACGACCCTTTGCCTCGATAGCCTTTATTTTTGGTGGATAGGTTTCATCGAGAACAGCAAGCCCACGAGATCTCTTGTCTTGGATCGCATCGCATCCTGCTTTATATTTCTTTTGAAGTGCAGCAACAGCCACCTCTTTTTTCGAACCGGCTGAGGCAGAGCCGGCTGCATGCCCACCTTGCTTTTGCTCCATGTCACGTTCGTGCCGTTTGTCGAGTTTGTGTTTATCTCGTTCTAATTTTTCAGCAATTGCATCAAGGCAGCCGGCATGGCAAAGCGTAAGGTACTGTCTCTTCTTAGAAAATTCAGACACTCGAGTTTTGAGCTCTGCTCTTGCTTTTTTCTTCTTTCCCGACTGCCACAAAAACCCTCCGCCAAGCGCTGCGAGGAGAGTCACGATTCCGGAGGTGCCCGCAATGATGAGTATCGGGAGTTCTGATTCGCTCATACTAAGCGGGATTGCGACGCCCGCAGCAACGAGGCCGGCGAGAAGGCAGGGTATGATGACGATCGAGGCTGTGACAGCATCGGAAAAGGCCCATCGAACGCTTGGGACAGCAAGCATTGCCTTGGCGTCATTCCGGATTTCTTCGATCAGTGTTTTGAGGTGTTCGATCATTTCTTTGCCTTCAGGCAAAGAAGGGTTGTCTGAAACGGCATCTGCAGAAGTTACAGGAGTTTCTCGATTAGGATTGTCTTCTGGGCCTGCGGAAATTAGAGAAGCCGCTGTTACAACTTTCCATTTGGCAAGTTTGTCTTGCAGCTTTTTCAGATCATCATCAAGTTGCTTGATGGTCTGAGCGAGTGATTCTATGAGATGCGACGTTTTTCTTTCGGCATCTTCTTTCTGTTGCTTGAGAGACTCTCCTGCCGAAAGTGTTTCGAACTCAAGATCATCAGTTTTCTCTTTTTCAACTTCTTCCCATTCTCGAAGAATCTGTGACTCTCGCTCTTTCTTTTGCTTGTCGAGTGTCACTTGTTGGGCCTGTACTTGCCCTTCAAGACGTTTTTTATCCTTTTCAAAGTCGGCGTTCAGTGAAACAATCTGAGTCGTGCAGCGTTCTTTGATCGTCTGCAGTTTCGACTCAGTGTCTGCTTGTAATCGAGTAGTCTCTTCATGAAACTTCTTCTCGATTGATGCTTCGAGGCGTGCTCGCTCAGATGCCTCTTTACGGAGCGTAGTTATCTGCTCCCGAAGAAGATCACGGTCGTAGCATGACTGTGCATCCAATTCAGGCGTAGGCTTGTGAGTATCAGGATTAGACATAGATGAAAAGGGAGTTGTAAGGACAGGTTGAAGTGGTTGGCGAACGATTAAAAAAGATGCTAATAAACGACGTCATCGCTCACATCACGCCCTGCACGATCAAGTACTTCGGCGAGCCTTCCTACCGCCTCGAGGGTTTGCTTGACTTCGGGCTTTAGAGGGAAAATAAACTCTTCGTGGAAGCGTCGAGCTGTTGCATCATCCCACGTCTCAGCGGTGATTTCCCACTTAATGCCAAGCTGTTTCAAGGCCAGTGCTAATTTCGCTGCTCCACTCGATAGGTCGCACGTCTTCATGAATCGGCACTCTCTTCTGTTGAATTTTTGTTCTCGCCATCGTCTGTTTGACGAGCTACTGATTCTACGGGTGAGGTTGTTCCAGAAGCGTTTGCTCCGCTAGGACTCACCACAGTCTGATAATTTTCAAGTGCTGTAAGCATCTGCTCAATGCGAGCAATCGCCCTTGGGCAGTCAACATCAATAATTTCACGAAACCGAACAAGCCTGATGCACGTTTCTCTGAATTGTTGAAGTACTACTGGGGTCCAGCGCTTCACGAGTTCAAGTTTTTCTTCTGCTCGTTGCAGTTTCTTCCGTGCCTTTTCGAGGTTCTTTTTCTCTTCAGCACATGCTGGTGCGTTATCACCAACCTTCTTGTATGTTCGGCAATGTTCGAGATCTTTTATAGCCTGATTCACGCCGTCGGCGGCACGTCTCATCTCTGCTTTCCAAAAGGCAGCGCGGTCAACTGTGATCCAGTCAATTCCACGTTGACCTTCTATTTCAATCTCAGCGAGTGCCTGACTTGAGTCATGCGCATACGTTATCATTGCAAGCTTAACGAGACTGAGCGTATCGATTGACTTGATGTCGGCCTGTGTTGACATGTGGTCTGCTGGGTTGGTGGCTGTATCTTATCGCTGGTTCTGGTATTCCTCGACGCGCTCCGCCTTTCGGATGAGATATGGCACGTATTCTCCTGTTGATTCCACGAATCGACCAAACGTGGTGAGTTGTTGTTCAAACTCTTCTGCAAACTTTTGGTGCTCTTGGTCACGCCAGGTCGCAGACAGTGCCTGAAGTTGTCGTTGGACTGTTTGCATCTGCGAATGGACTTCTGTACTAAAATGGCGTAGCCGTGACGCAAAGCGTCGCAACTCCTGTGGATCGACGATTGCCTGTCCCATGGGAAATACTCCTTGAGTAGCGTTGTTCGGCTAAGGTTTGGATGCGAGCGGAATACGCGGAACAACGTTTTTCCGCATTGATATCTTAACGGGTAGACGGCAGGTGCGTGAACATGCAGGATTTCTCCACCAGTCTGACGGCTCAAAACGTCACGTGATTGAACCATGACATTCCCCAGAGAACCAGCTATGAGCGACCAAACAGCATCGAAAAAAGGACATCATCCGCCCGCCGGCAGTCATCCTGGGGGCGAGCCAGCCCTGGACGAGTCGGTTTCAGTGGAGCCGACAGTTGGTTGGCATTGCACCCATTCGTTCTATCGGTTCGATCGAGCGAGACTCGCTCAACTCACGGACGCCGAACGCACGGAGGGTCTGAAGGCCTTCAAGGAAGCATTGAATGAAGAGTCTGCGTTGAGCCCGACACGGCTTCAGAAGTGGATTGTACCTGGTCATAAAGCGGACTTTGCAGTCATGGCTCTTGATCCATCCCCCCATGCTGTGGATAGCATTCATCAACGTCTCTTGGCAGGTCCGCTTGGGTCGGCACTCGAGTCGACCTATTCATTTGTGGGGCTTACGGAGGTTAGTGAGTATCTCCCGACTGCCGAGCAGTTTGCAGCAAAACTTGTAAAACAAGGTGAAGACCCTGAGAGCGCTAGCTACAAAGCACGAGTAAAGGGGTACGCAGCGAGAGAACCTGCAATGCAAAAAGCGAGGCTGGAGCCAGATTTCCCTCCTTGGCCATGTGCGTGCTTTTACCCAATGAATAAGAAGAGGAAAGTTGGTGAGAACTGGTTCACCCTTCCGTTCTCGGAGCGTAGCCGACTCATGGCCGAACATGGTGCAAGTGGAATGAAGTTTGGTGGTCGAGTTTCTCAGCTCATTACAGTTTCCGTCGGTCTTGATGACTGGGAGTGGGGAGTTACTCTTTGGGCGCGTCGTCCAGAGTTTCTAAAAGAAATTGTCTATACGATGAGATTCGATGAGGCGAGTGCTCGGTACGCAGAGTTTGGGCCTTTTTATACAGGCTATGTTGCGACTGCGGACGAAATTATTGATCACTGCCGGATTGGTTCATAGACAAAAGTTTATTTAATTTATTTCGTCAGTCTCTTCCTGCTCTGCATGTGAAAACACAAGTTCGACGGATGTGCCCCGTTTTGGTACGCGGCCAGTAAAAACTTCAAACAGGAGCGAATCATTTGCCTGAGAACTGGTAATCGGTAGATCGAGAGTCGCAGCTGGAAAGTTCGAGACGCATACGAGATCACCGCCGTCCGCCTGATAGTATTCAATATTTGTTTTAGGATTTTTCCAAAAACTACTTCCAGCAAAGATCCAGTTGTAGTCTAACTCCTGCCCGGTCTCACTATTCTTTACCCAGCGTTGGGCAGGTGTTTCATGGTCTCCGGTATCATCGTGCCAGCGCACTGTGATCGCTACTGAATCTCCAGTCGCCGGTTTAAATTTTGGATAAAATGATGCTGGGTTACCTGCACGAAGGCCGATCGCGAGAAGGCCGGTATGAACGAGCTGGGCGGTGGCGTTGACTGCGACAACAGATTCATGTTCTTTGGTTTTTCGAGGGCAGGCAAAAAACTCAATAGGTCCATCGGCAAGTGCAACTACACCGCCGACTATAAGTTGCCTTGACTGAGCATCGACCCAAACGGCTTGTTTGGGTGAAAGGCGAGTAAGTTCTGGATGCGAGTCAACTGGCTCTGCCGCTCCGACTACAAGTGAGACAAGTGCAGCCAGGATTCCAGAAAAACAGATGCTGCACAATCTGATTGGAATTAATTGGAGGAGCGAATACGGAGTCTTTGTCATCTCAGATGTTGTTTCTTGGAAAGGTTTTGCGGCAGAGTCTGAGTCGGTTGGTATAGTTCTGAGTACCGAGTGGTTTTTCAATCGTACTCCAGCGTGGCGTATTTGTTGACCGTATTGGAGTGGTAGCGACCAGCGTGCCTGATCTGGAGTGTTTTAGTGCCGGGACTGCAAAGAAAACATGTGGATCAGGTGAATGGTATTTTAGCTGACTCAGATAGTATTCCGCGACCGAGGCCATCACATTTCAGTGAAAGAGATGACGAAATGACTGGTGTAAAGCACTATCACACGGCAGGTCGTTCAGTTCGTGGGAAGCTGAAGCGACGGAAGATCAGCGACCGTATTGAGAGTTTGGCAGTTCTGTGTGGTGACAAAGATGCAACGAAATGCCTCAAAAAGATGGCACAACTTGTAGCAGAAAAGACACCGTACGATAAAGAGACACACAACGGATGCTCGTTCCTGATGAAGTGTCTCACAGTGAGGGCTCAGCTGGCTGACGATGCTGATCAGTGGCTAGTGGCTGAGGCTGTCATCTGGGGTTTCCTGTGGTTCACACGACGTTGCGGAGGTGATAGTTCAGCCGAGCAAATTCTGGAGGACCTTGTTCATATTGGAGAAGCCGGCCTTGAGAAATTATTGAATGGTGATTTTTCTGCGACCCCTTTCCTTCTTACGTGTGGACGTATCTTTAAAGAGGTCGATGGTTGTCAGTCTTTTGTTGATATAGCGCGAAAGAGTCTGCATCTTGAGGTTCAAGAACGTGTTGGTGATAACGGCGGTGTTGGGATGGAGTCATCGTCTGAAATTCTTTCTACCGTCAACAGGTGGGCTCGTTGTCAAGAAATTATTCATACAATGAATGGTAAAAAGCTAGACAAAAAAACAGATAGCAAAATAGATCAAGCAGTGGTATTTGCTGTTTTGCTTTTGGGCAATAGTGGTCAGCCGGCAACAGAATATAAATCCGAGGCAGAACAATCCTCGGCTCCAATACTGCAGGCGGCTTCATGCGGACGGAAGAAAGTCGCGGCTACCGTGCTTGCTCTCACAGAAGGAAAGAATTCAGCAGGAGATGTGCGGTGGACGGAAAAAGGGCTCTGCGAGCGTTCTCTGTTTGACGAAGGGCAAAAGATTGCAGTCTTTCGTAGTGGCTGGAGACGGGGGTCAACACGGGTGCTGGTATCGTATCGTGAAAAGTTCCCCTACCTTGAGATTGTGGCTGGCGGCCGGCTGGTTGTCGCAGGGAGGTGGGATGTCGCGATTCGTTGTGAGGGCAAAGAGCTTCAACGTGTTGGAGCCTGGCGGCGAACATGGTGGGACGCAAACGATAGTGCGGTCTATCTCGAAATGTCTGTCGATGTGGAGGGCGGGAGGCGTTTGGAACGATCGGTGTTACTTTTGCCGAAAGACGAAGTTGTGCTCCTGGCCGATGCGGTTGTTATTCCTGAACTCAAGCATGGCGACCAATCAGAATTGCTTGCAGCTGACATTCAGTTACGAAGCTCTCTTTCTATGACACCTTCGATTTCAATCGATTCATGTGAGGAAACTTGCGAAGTGTTTGGTGCTGATGTGAAACGCCGATTCCTTGCCATTCCACTTGCCCTGAAGGAATGGCGTGAATCGTGTCAGGGGCATGGAACCCTTGACGTGTCAGGCCAGCGATTGGAATTGAAGCAGAGTAGTCAGGCCGGGAGACTCTATGCACCACTCTGGTTTGACTGCAATGAGAGGCGACTGAAGCGATTGCAAGAGAAACCCGAATGCAATCAGCGAACGTGGCGGCAGCTTACAGTTGCGGATACTCGAGAGGCAGTTCGTTCTGATGAGGCGGTGAGTTTCCGAGTACAATCGTGTCTGGATCAGTGGTTTGTCTATCGGTCACTGGATGAGGCACGTAATCGCACAGCCCTGGGATGTAATATGTCATCAGAATTTCTTGTCGGCCGCGTGGCTGGAAATGGTGTTGTGAAACGTTTGCTGGAAGTAGTTGAAGACCGCGTATTGTATTAATTCACCATGAATACACAGAACAGTCAGAAGCCGACAGCCGAAGTGCAGTCGCTTTGCATAGAAAACTGGAAAAATGTGAATGGTCGGGTGGCCGACGCATGTAGGAAAGCCGGCCGAGAACCAACTTCCGTACGAGTCGTTGGTGTAACAAAATATGTCGATACGGCAGGGACGAGAGCACTCTACAATGCAGGGTGCCGAGATCTCGGTGAAAGCAGGCCACAGGCTTTCTGGGAAAAAGCTTCAACGTTTGCTGCTGACGGTGTGAGTGTCCAATGGCATGTGATTGGCCATTTGCAGCGGAACAAAGTGGCAAAGACGATACCGTTCAATCCCGTCTTTCATACGATTGATAGTGTACGGCTTGCAGAGGCAATGAGTCGTTCGGCGACAGAGTTGTCTATGGTGTGCGAGGGTTTGATAGAAGTAAATCTGTCAGAAGACGTCGGACGAAGCGGTGTGTTGCCAGACCGCTTGCTGGATAGTGCATCACAGATTCTTGAACTCTCTGGGGTACGCATTCGAGGCCTCATGGGAATGGCAAGTCATCCAGAGGCTGGTCGAAATCCACGACAGGAGTTCGCACATCTTCGGGAATTACGTGATGGCTTGAGTAACAGATTCCCTGAGGCTGGTGGGCTCCCGGAACTCTCTATGGGTATGAGTGGAGACTATGAGGATGCAGTATACGAGGGCAGCACGATAGTCCGTATCGGATCGGCATTGTTTCACGGATTAAGATAAGAACCAGAACATCTATTTTCTTGAACACTGGTGATTGAAGACCAGTCTACCGGAGGAGCAAGAAGTTATGGTTGTTTGGCTCCAGCAAATTTTGGTATCTGTTGACGAATAGGTTTTGGGACTTGTATTGCAACTTTTTTGTCTGAGGTATCAACGCAAAGCGTGCTCGTATGGGTATGGGCCAAATGTTCAGGAACGAGATTTGGTGGCAGTGGAGAGCCCTCAGCATCTCGGATGACTACCCGGAACAGTTTGGGGGTGGCTTGACTAAGTGTTTCGATTATTCCGGAAAAGGCCCCTGAGGAGCAGTCGACAAGAAGATAGGCTGGTCGGGCGTGCCCGATCTTTTCTGCCGAGACGTTTACTGGAGCCAGCTCAATACTCATGGATCGGGCCGGAATTACACTGTTGTCCTGGTACTTTATAGTTCCAGAAAAAGTACGTAGTACGATCGGTTGTGGCCAGAAAAGAGAGCCAAAAAAGCCTAAGATTTGCCAGCATAGTATCGCAACAAAAAACGTCATCATCACGCCCACAGCGATCGCAAATCGGCGATGTTCCTGTGTCCACGTTTGCAGGATGATCCGGCACTCTGCGGCAATTTCTTGCAGTATGTAGCTCATTTTAATTTGCTCCGACACTCTTCCCGTCCATTCGGTTTCCCATTCTTTGGTGAGCAAGAGGGTCAACCGCATAAGAAATTGCTCGGACTGAACCATCACAGAACGACATAAAACAAGATCCCGGATGGGAACTTCCGAAAGAACGCGGGCTTCTGAAACCAGGATAATCCTGGCGAGGTGTTAACGCAGCCTTTGTGGCCGGGTCATAGTAGGCAATTCGATGATTATCATTATTGAATCCAGAATAAAGGTCTTCATTGTCACCGGGGTCACTACCATCGGCGTAGCTGTCAGGGTTCAGATACTTTTCACCAAGAAGATATGTATGAGTCGTTCCATCCGAAATCTGTGCCATTTTTACAGAACTGTGATAGAACGAAATTCCGGTTGCAATTCCATCGATATCACCCCAAGAGTAATCTTCTGCCTCAGCAATAGTTGCTGGGCCACTGAAATACTCAACGATCATATTGCCAGAACAGGCAGCGTAGTCACCGCGGACTTGGCGTTCACAAGGTTCTGAACCACGAGGAGTATGAGAGCCACCGTGGAAACTTGTATCGAATGCAATAGCTCCTCGTCTCGACGGGCATACTACGGTTGGTATTGGCGTCATGATTCTCTGTTTCGCGCCGCTTAGTTGAGTTGGTGTCCAGTTGTCGGAATCACCATCAAGACCAAGTTCGTAGAGGGTAATCATTTCGATTTGTGGGAGGAGTCCAAAGAGCCAGTTTCCTGGCTGGTCTTCTTCTTTGCCTCGATCGGGGTCTGCTGTCCAGCCATATCCCCAACCCCCGGATGGGAAGTGCCCATATGTTGCTTCGTAACCTCGCATTGCCAAAGCAAGTTGCCGTAAATTATTTGAACAGGCACTTCTCCGGGCTGCCTCTCTGGCATTTTGCACAGCAGGAAGCAAAAGAGACAGCAGGATGCCGATAATGGCAATCACAACAATCAGCTCTATGAGGCTGAATCCTCAACGCGCTAGCGAAGATGGTTGATGGATCATGATGTTGCCCCACGAGGAAATGACAAAAACACAGTCGTCCCTCTCTTTCAAGCACGATTAAATGCAATGTTTGGCGAAACAAGCAAATGCCCTCACAAATCGACTTGAAACATAGGAGGGAAACAAACTCGACACTTGGTCATTCTGATGATTTCTGCTCACGTTTTGGTAAGCCTGTTTGGCTTATAAAATCATCTGGTGGTCGAATCTTTTCGCCGGGCTTGCGGAAAACATATGGGCGGAACTTCTCCACTATTTCTTTCCAGGCCTGAAGTGAACGAGTTGGATAGTCGGCCGGCCAGCCACCCTGCCGAAATGCATGAGTGACACCCTCGTCATGCATGTCAGTCTGCCACGCCTGGAGTGTCTGTCGTAGGTTAGCGGCTGTTTTTTGGAACGCGTTTTCATGAATCAGATTGTTTGTTTCCCAGGGGTCAGCCTCAAGGTCATACAATTCTTCAGGCGGTTTTTTCGATGCCATGAAAAGTGACTGCTCTGGTGATAAGATGCCTTCCTGGTGCATCACATTAAGCACTGCGAGGGTTGGGTATCTTTTTTCCTTGTATTCGTTGTATTGGCAGTACGCTCGTTCGGGCATGAGGTTCCGAATGTATTTGTATCGTTTGGTTCTCACTGCACGCATTGCGTCATGGGTGTCATCCATTTTGTCACGGGCAGCGAATATATACGTGCGGTTCTTAATCTCATCGCTAAATAGGTTCAGGCCGTGTAGAGGGTGCGGTGGTTTAACTCCAGCAAGATCGACAATCGTTTTGCAGATGTCCAGAGTGTTTACGAGATCGTCGCATACTGTTTGAGGCTTGATGTGACCGGGCCATCGCATGAGAAGTGGGATGCTGATACCACCGTCATACAGGAACTGTTTTCCACGCGGCATACATCGACCGTTATCCCCAATGAGAATAACCAGAGTGTTGTCTCGCAGGCCATCGTCATCGAGTTTCTGGAGCAGCTTTCCTATCGTCTTGTCTGCAAGTTGGAGTTGCTCGAGGCCATTTGCCCAGTCGCGTCGAATGAGCGGCGTATCTGGGTAGTACGGCGGAAGTTCGACATCAGCTTCATCAATTGGATTCTCTTCGTCCCGTTTCCATGTGCGGTGCGTTGTTGCTTCTGTCACTTGAGCAAAAAAGGGCTGGCCAGGCTTTCGTTGGGACCAGTTGTTTGCTGTAAAACCGAGTTTGTTTGTGAAATTCTGGTCGGTCTTCTTGCTTAGACCGCATCCTAGAGCGGTGCAGTATCCTGCTCTGGAAAGCAGCAAAGGTATCGGTTCAATGCCATAAGGAAGAGGATGCTTCTTCTGGGTTCTGTGTTGGTTTGTATGCGTGTAATTTTGATAGTGTCCGGTGAGCATGGCTGACCGTGAAGTAGAACAGACGGGCGCAGTTGTGAAGGCATGTGTATAGCGAACGCCTTCGGACGCTAATTGATCAATGTGTGGAGTGTGGACGGCTTGAGTGCCGTAGCACGAGAGGTCTGTTCCCCAGTCTTCGAGCATGATCCACAGAATATTTGGACGAAGCGATGTGCTGGTCTTCGCATTGGCCTGAGCCTTATGGTTCAGGACAAGCCCTATGATCAGCAGGGTTATTGCTCCAAGTTTTTTGTACATGTCGTAGTTTTCCTTCACCAGTTGAATCCTAAGAACTGATTGTGGCATGCCGCTGCCTCAGCAAATTGTGTCGAGAAGCATTTAGGCGGCATGCCGCTTCTGTTATGTGGGTGAACTAGTCGTCAAAGCGTACTTCAAGAATTTCAAAGTTCATTTTCCCTGCTGGTACATCAACGCTTATCTTCTGACCCACCTTACTGCCCATGAGGCCTTGCGCTAGTGGACTTGCAACATTGATTTTTCCCGCGTCGTAATCTTCCTCCCCGGCTCCAACAAGAACGAAAGTTTCGTTGTCACCGAAGTCGAGGTCTTTCACGATAACGGTAGCCCCGAAGACAACTTCATCGCTTGCTTCCTTTGATCGCTCGACAATGACAGCTCGCGCGAGCTTGTCGCGTAAAAGATTGATCTTCGCTTGGAGCATGCCCTGGCTTTCTCTTGCGCCGTGGTATTCAGCATTCTCACTGAGATCGCCTTCGCTTCTTGCTGCCGCAATGCGTTTCGTGATCTCGGGCATTTCTTCGAGTTCAAGTTGGTCGACTTCAGTCTTGAGTTTTTCGTAGCCGACCTTTGTCATTGGAATACGATCAGACATGCATAATCTCCTCGGTTCGTTCCATAAAAATGGTTGCTGTGTTGAAAAGTGCTCTACACCCAAAGCCTATGCATTCGCTTCAGGCTCGTAGAGAAGGCGACCGCAGCTTCTGCACATTGCAACGTTTCCTGCCAGCAGCTGCGACAGCATCTTGCCAGTAAATTGTTGGTGGCACCCACCACAGCACCCTCCCTCTGATACTGCCATGCCGTCTTCGCCTTTATGCTTGACAACACGTTTGTATATCTCTTTTGTCTCGCTGGTAAGTTCGCGCTCGGCTTCTTCGAGTTGACCCATCACGCGAGCAACTTCTTCTTCAAGTTGTGCTGTTTCTTTTTGAACCAGTTGCTTCAGAGTTTCGAGTGTCTCAGAAACTTGTTTCAGATTATCAGCGGCAACCGGCTGTTGGTTGTTTACTTCATCAACGCGTTCGAGAGATTCCAGTATCTCGTCTTCAAGCACCTTGATTGCCATTTTGTCTGCATCGATTTGTTCGCCAAGCAATTGGTATTCACGATTTGCTTTTGCCGTGTTTCTTTTCGCTTCGAGATCATGAATCTTTGCTTCAGATGATCGGAGTAAGAGCTGCTTTTCATCTGCATGTTTCCGTGCTTTTTTCAAGTTTTCAGCAACTTGCTCCCGCTCATGCTCGGCATGCTCAACCCGCTTTACTTGGATCGCAATCTGTTTTGGACCGGCAGCCAACTGACTACGCAAATCAGTAAGTTGCCGTTGGATACGGTGAAGCGTGCGGATAACGGTAGCGGCAGTGACAACAGCCATAATGGGCCTCCAAAGGAGCCCTCAAGATACCACATGAGCGGTATCCTCAAAAATGGTGGCTGGTAGAGGCGGCAGAAAATCGCACCGGGCCGTGGCTAGTCGCCACGGCCCGGGGATGTGTCAGTTCACCGCGTTGCCAAGGAAATTCTCCAACTGTTTTGCCCGTACTGGATGCTGGAGTTTTTTAACCGCTTTCGCCTCAATTTGTCGGACCCGTTCCCGAGTTACTCGGAATATGCGTCCAACCTCTTCAAGCGTGTATGTGTATCCGTCAGTCAGGCCGTATCTTAGTCGAATGATTTCTCGTTCTCGATACGTAAGTGTTTTCAGTAATGAATCAAGTTTGTCACGGAGTAGTCCGTGAGTCGTTGATTCAGTTGGGCTCGATGAACCAAAGTCCTCGACGAGTTCACTGAAACTGGCATCTTCGCTTTCGCCAATTGGTCGATCGAGGCTCATTGGCTGTCGGCCCATATCGAGCACTCGGCGTGCATCATCGAGCGGAACTTCTGCTGAGTCAGCGATTTCCTCGGGTGTTGGCTCTCGACCGAGTTCGTGCAAAAGCTTTTTTGCGGTTGCACGAAGTTTTGTAAGCAGGTCGATCATATGCACAGGGATGCGAATTGTGCGAGCTTGATCAGCGATTGCTCGGGTAATTGCTTGTCGGATCCACCAGGTTGCGTACGTGGAAAACTTGAAGCCCCGTCGATACTCATACTTGTCGACAGCTCGCATCAAGCCAGTGTTACCTTCTTGAATAAGGTCAAGGAAGGAAAGCCCTCGATTCCGATATTTCTTTGCAATCGAGACAACAAGGCGAAGGTTTGCGGCAGATAGATTCCGCTTCGCAGCCTCGTATTCTGCTTTTAATTTGTCTAAAGATGAAACTCTATTGCGAAGAGATTTTGGACTTTCTTGAGTTGAAATCATCAGGTCGCGAAGTTCCTTCCGCATATCTGCGCGATCATCACACGAAAGGGTGCCGGATTTGATCTGTCGAAGATCGTCTTGCAATCTGTCCATTCGTGCTGACATGCCCTTTAAGAGCTTCATCATGGGTTGAACTCGTCGGGTTCTTAAGCTGAGTTCTTCGACAAGCGTAAGCGTCTTACCGCGTGTTCGGCGGAATCGGCGTCGTGCCTGCCGTGCTTCAGCACGTCCAGTACGCGTGCTAATGAGCAGTTTGAAATCAGCGTTGTTCTGCTCCATGAGACGATCAAGCGTTGGCAAGTTATGTGGCATGCGAGCAAGGATTTGTTCCTTTGTAAGACGTTCAGTCAGTGATACCTTGATCGTCCGATCAAATGGCAACTTGCCCTCATGCACTCGGCGGAGCGTTTCAACGGTTGACTGCATTGCGAAGCCACAGCCAAGAATGGCACGACGGAATCGTTTTCGAGTTACCTCGATCCTCTTTGCAAGTGAAATTTCTTCTTCTCGAGTAAGCAGTGGAATTTCTGCCATCTGAGCAAGATACATGCGTATTGGATCATTCGCGGCATTTGATGGAGGCGTCGTAATCGCTTCATCCCGCCGTGGGCGACCCGGTTTTGATGGAACTGGTGTGGTTGCAGTCTGGGCAGCAGTGGCTGGCTCAAGGTGTTCTGGTAGTTCCTCGACAAGTTCGATGCCTTTGCCATCTAGGGCAACAAGGAGCGCATCAATCTTTTCGGGATCCATAGCTTCGTCAGGAAGATACTCATTCACCTGATCAAAAGTCAGGTAGCCAGTCCGACGACCTTCCGCAATTAAGCCATTCAGGTCAGCACTTTGAATGCTATCGGACTCAGGTTGCATCGGTTGCACCGCACCTTCGGGAGGCGTTGCGGAGTCCTGCCGATTTGTGGACGAAGCGTTATTCATTGTCATCTACTGGTTCTCCTTCACCGGCGTATCACCCCAGTGATACGCACTCTTCAAGCCACTCGTACACAACCCCCAAATCGCATTTGACGCTATGCCAAAAGGAACGATTCGAATGTAGTGACGAGTTGGACATCCTCACCCCTCCTTGGGATCGGTCATGCCCTGAGCAGTACGTCTTGCTAAAACGAGCTGCTCTATCATCGCTGCCTCGTCGTCCGGCTGGAGCGGCGAGGTTTTTAATGTTCGGACGGTTTGCCAGGCGGTTCTGTCAGCCTGACGTCTTTCCAATGCTTCACTAAGGTGATGCAAGCGGCCAATTTGATCAAGATGAGTCTGTTCACGAATTGACTCATCCAGTTGTACGAGTAGTCCGTGGAGCTCAGTTGCTGGTAATTCAAGCAGCAAGGCTGCCAGACTCGGTGGCTTTTCAGCGGCAATAAGGCTCTTTGCGGCTCTGAGGATTATTTTTGCCGGTTCTGCCGAGAATTCATCCTCAGAAATACGGTCAAGCAGCCCAGAGACCTCCTCCGGGGCGGCCAGAATCGCAGACAGAACTTCTCGGTCCCATGGAACAAGATCCGCTGCGTCGATACTGAGGTCCTCCGGTGAAGGGGAGACGTCATTTGTGGGTCTGGAGCGAGAGAGTTCTTGAAGTCGTGCTTGGAGAGCGTCTCGCGACAGTCCAAATCTGCGAGCAAGCTTTCCCAGAATCTGGTCCTGGCGAAGCTGTCTCTGTGAAGGAGGCAGTGGAGATCGCGGAGATACTGCAGAAAGAATTTTTAAAACACTCTCCACAGCCTTCAAGGCAACCTCATCCGAAGCATCTTGGGGTAACCGCTCGAATGTTTCCCTCATTCTGTAATCAAGCGGATCGACTGCCTCATCAATAATAGTCTCGAATGCCTCAGGGCCAGCTGTGAGGCATTGATCACACGGATCAACACCGGCAGGCAGGCGGGCAATCCGTATATCAACCGGTTCGGCAAGCAGAACTTCGAGCACCTCGTCTGCGCGTCGACGGCCTGCGTCGTCACCATCAAGCACCACAACAATGCGATCTGCATAGCGACGCAAAAGACGTGCATGTCTCTGACCGAGTGCCGTACCGAGAACTGCAACAACGTCGTGGATACCAGACTGTCGTGCAGCAAGACAATCTGTATAACCTTCCACAACGAGGGCTCGTTTCGAATGACTGATGGCCTCCCGAGATGAGTCGAGGCCATACAGCATCGATTGCTTTGAAAAAACAGGAGTTTCCGGAGAGTTGATGTACTTTGCACTGTCAGGTGGAGCGTTTGGCAGTACTCGTCCACCAAATGCAACGCATCGACCCTGTGGGTCGCAGATGGGAAACATGATCCGTCCACGAAATCGATCGTAATGTCCCGACCGATCTTGGCGAGTTACGACCAGTCCAGCTTGTTCGAGATGGCTCGTCGAAATACCTGACGCATGTGCCTGACCAAGGAGCCAGTCCCATTCGTTGGGTGCAAAGCCAACAGAGTTAGCTTGCAGTGTGTCATCTGTCAGGCCCCGCCCCCGGAGGTAGTCACGTGCTTCCTTTGCAAGTGGACTGTTTTTGAAACAGTCCACAAAACGATCTGATGCCCATGCACAGGCCTCATAGAGAGAACGTTTTACATCACTTCCCGGCCCATGCCCTCGAGAGAGTTCTATTCCTGCACGATCGGCAAGTTGTTCAAGTGCCTCACGAAAGTCCAGTCGATCCATCCGCATCAGAAAACTAAATGCATCACCACCTACATTGCATACCCAACAACGAAATGTCTGACGTTCTGGATTGATTTGTAGGCTGGGGCGTGAGTCTTCGTGCCAAGGACAGAGGCCAACAAAATTTTTCCCACTTCGTCGGAGTGAGATATAACTGCCGGCAAGATCAACAATATCGATTGCCTCGCGCACTCGTTCCTTGACATCATCACCGTGTGCTATGCCACCCGAATCATGGCCAGTGTGTGGACTCAGGTTGTTGATGGCAGGGTGCATCGGTGAACGACTTTTTAAAGGAATCAAGTCAATGAAGACTATGTGATAGTGAGAATTTCTTGTTCCGCATCACGGGACGACGTACCCTATCGTTCTAACCCGCCGCGATCAGGTGACAAACAGAAGTTTTTTGGCTAATGCGTATTTTCACATTTCGGGATAAAATGTGAAAATGGACAAGATGGGTTGCGGCGTTTTGCGACAAAATGTGATTTCTGCGTTATTCTTCGGAGAGAAGCTTTTGGACGCTTGCGAGCAAGCGGTCCATTGCAAACGGTTTGCGGATGTAGTCATCCACCCCGAGCATTTCAGCATAGGCTCGATGTCGATTGCCCTCGTTTGCTGTCACCATGATGATCCGAATTGGATGGTTATATTCGCGTCGTAGTTTTTCAAGAACAAGAAACCCACTTCGTTTTGGCATCATCATGTCCAGGACTACGAGATCAGGATTTTCTCGTTCGGCGATGGCGATTCCCTGACTGCCGTCACGCGCGACAAGGACGGAGTGACCCTTCGCCTCGAGAATAGTACGCATGGATTCAATAATTTCTGCATCATCGTCAACAAGGAGAATTCTTTTCACCGCAGCAGGGGTTGCTGCCTTGGTTGACTTCTTGGCACGGGTTGCTTTTTTGGCGCGTTTTGCTGCTGGCATTGGAAGTACTGTTACTGCAGGAGGGTTATCGCAAGTTTTGCGGCTTATTGTTTGATTTTTAATTCTAGCAGATTGGTCTGGGTTTGATGCGGATCAGGGAGAACAAAAGCGGGTCGCACAGTTGGTTTTAGCTTTGTACTGGTTGAAAACCAATGAAAATTCTTCAGGCCGAACTTTGAGTGTTATCTTGGCCGAGAACGACGGCAGCGCCAAGAATGCCGCAGGCCGCTCCAAGACACACGTCACTTGGGTAATGAGCCATGCTGAAAATTCTCTGGAGGCAAGCACTAATAGCCACAATTAAAAAGAAAGCCCGGCCTTGTGGGTATTTCCAAATTAAAACAGTCGCGAGAGCTGCTGCTGTTGCCGAATGACCAGATGGAAAACTGTGGAGATCACTGCCACTACGAGGTCCAGCGACAAGTGAGGCAGTTCCAAATGTGTCGAGGACAGATGTCACAAGGTTGAAGTCAGTTGCACGGGGACGAGATCGGTCAATCAACTGTTTTAGAAGAAGGACTCCAAGTGGTCCGAACAAAAGTCCGCCGAGCATTCTCGCTCCGTATCGCTTTTTTACCGTGGGCTGAAATGTAGGCCATCGGATTGCGGGCCATTGAATTGACGGAAACTGAATTGACCGATCGAGGCAAAATGCACCAATCATGATCATGGCAACGCCAATGCCATGTCCAAAAACCTCGGCGAGGTCTAGGTACCGCATCAATTCCTTTGGGAGAGGTGTCTTCTGAACCCATAAGGCTACGGAAACGTCGGCGGGAAAGGCAAGCATTCCGAGGACGACGAATAGTCCAGCAACAACCAGACGCAGTTTGAAGGCGGTATTGTGGGGGCGAGGGAAGTTTTGTTGGTACGAAGCGTTCATCTAAGGAGCAGAGGTCGATGAATCAGAAGTCGATGATCAGAAAAGGTCAAAAATGTTCTTGAGGAGAGTGACCGTTTGACTATCGAGAAGTGTGCCACGCCGCGCAACGGTCTGTCGAGACGAATATATTGGGTTGAGTTGCCCTTTTCCACTATGTCCAGAGTTTGCGGTCAAGCAGACGGTATTGTATTGCCTCACTGATATGCTCAGCAAGGATCGCTCCTGCTTCACTAAGGTCTGCAATTGTTCGCGCGACTCGAAGTACTTTGTCATGCGCGCGGGCAGAGAGGCCAAGGTTCAAAACAGCAGTTCGGAGCAGTTCCAGTCCTTTCTTCTCGATGTGACAATGGTGACGAACTTCTCTATTTGTCATTTGAGCATTCCAGCGGTGCCCGACTGTCCCTGATTTTCCAAATCTATTTTGTTGAATCTCGCGAGCAACACATACTCGGTTTCGTATCACTGCACTTGAGGTTCCTGCTTGCTTCGATGCGAGGTCGTTAAAAGGAACAGCTGAAACCTCGAGATGCATGTCAATACGATCGAGAAGTGGGCCTGAAATTTTGCCCATGTACCGTTCGACTTGTGGCACTGTGCATTGGCAGTCACGGCTTGGGTCCCCACGATATCCACAGGGGCATGGGTTCATTGCAGCAATGAGCATGAATGCTGAGGGGAAGCAGGTTGTCGAACGGGCTCGACTTATAGTGACGGTTCCATCCTCGAGGGGCTGCCGAAGCACTTCAAGTGTGCGGCGATTGAATTCGGGCAATTCGTCAAGAAACAAGACACCATTATGCGCAAGACTAATTTCACCCGGCATTGGTATCGACCGACCACCAATGAGGCCTGCTTCACTAATTGTGTGATGTGGTGCGCGGAACGGGCGGCTCGTTAGAAGAGGTTGTCCTGATTCGAGGAGCCCCAGTGCGCTGTAGATTTGAGATGTTTCGATGCTCTCTTCCGTTCGAAGTGGTGGAAGTATTGTTGGTAGCCGTTTTGCGAGCATGGTTTTGCCACTACCAGGTGGACCAAGCATGGCGATGTTATGGCCGCCCGCCGCTGCAATACTGAGAGCACGTTTAGCCGTTTCCTGCCCACGGACGTCAGAAAAGTCTACGGTGCATGTTTCGCCAGACTGAAAGTCTTCGACGCGTGGGGCGGTAGGCGTGATATCAATTTTGCCAGAAAAGAAATCAACAGCCTCACGAAGTGATGTGACGGGTATGACTTGTATTTTTTCTACGACGGCAGCCTCACTTGCACTTGCTGCTGGGACAACGATACCTTTGAGTTTATTTTCTTTTGCCGCACGGATTGCCATTGAGAGTGCACCACGTGCTGGCCTTGTTGAGCCTTCGAGAGATAACTCACCAACCACGGCGTAGTCGCGAAATCGTTTGGATGAAAATTGACAACTGCCAGCCAAGATTCCAAGGCTTATTGGCAGATCAAAAGTAGCCGCCTGTTTTGGAAGATCGGCAGGCGCCAGGTTGATAACAATTCGATCATTCGGTCGACTGAATCCACAGTTCACCATGGCTCGTCCTACTCGATGAGTGCTCTCGCGAACAGCTGCATCGGGTAGACCCACAAGGATGGTCGCCGGCAGCGCCCCACCGGAAACATCAACTTCCACATCGACGGGTATGGCATCGACACCAACCAATGAAAAAGTCTGTAAGCGAGCAAGCATCAGGGGGGAGTTCCTTCGAATGCGGTATGGGGGAGAACAAGCGATGCCTTCGAGCAGGAAGGAGTATACATACGTACATGTATTTAGTGCAAGTAAATTGTTTGAGCAAGGGGCTGTTGTTTCCCGAGGCACTCAGAACTGCATGGACGGGGTAGGATGGTCTGGTTCGCTCGCTGGTGAGTGATGCGTGTGACGGAGAGAGGGGCATAACAGGTGAAAGATACACGGTTTCATTTTGGTAGAGGGTGGCGCTGCTCTCTGGTGATGCAGGTTGTCGTGCTTGTCGTTCTCGCATGTCATTCAGGGCGTGCTGATGAGGGGATGTGGCTTTTCAATGCGGTACCAGAAGAACGGCTGTCCCGTGATGTCGGATTTGTGCCCTCGCGTGCGTGGCTGGATCACCTGCAACGATCCGCCGTTCGTTTTAACAGTGGTGGTTCCGGTGCCTTCGTCTCACCAGATGGTCTTGTCCTAACCAATCACCATGTTGCTGCCAGTAGTCTTCAGAAGTTATCAACACCTGAAAGAAATCTCGCGAGAGATGGCTATCTTGCGAGGTCGCACGAAGAAGAAATTCGCTGTCTCGATCTTGAACTCAACGTACTTCGTTCCATTGAAGACGTTACGGCACGTGTAGAAGAAGCTGTTGCGGGCACCGAAAGTTCGGCAGATGCACTGGCGGCACGACGAGCCGCACTTGCTGCAATTGAACAAGAGTCGCTTATTGAAACGGGGCTGCGTAGTGATGTTGTTACCTTGTTCGGCGGTGGCCGCTATCACCTGTATAGATACAAACGATACACCGATGTTCGGCTGGTGTTTGCGCCTGAGAGACAGATCGCTTTTTTTGGCGGCGATGCAGACAATTTTGAATTCCCAAGGCACTGTCTCGATATCTGTTTTTTTCGGGTGTATGAAAAAGGGAAGCCGCTTTCGAGCAGGTCGTTTCTTCCGTTCGCTGAAAATGATGTAAAACGAGATGATGCGGTCTTTGTTGCCGGCCATCCGGGGCATACTGATCGTGGCAAGACGATTGCAGAAATCCGTTCAATGCGTGGTCGAAGCCTTCCGTTTGTATTGGAATGGCTGAATAGACGAGAGGTGTTGTTGCAGTCCTATGCTGAAGAAGGGCACGTCGAGCAGCAGCGATCCATGCAGGATTTGTTCTCAGTTCAGAACAGCCGAAAAGCCCGGGGCGGTTTGCTGTCGGCTCTTCTGCGGCCTGACATTTTCGAACGCCTTGAAAAAGCTGAGGACACGTTACGCAGAGAGTGGAAAGAGCAAGGGCAGGAAAGTCCATGGGAGAAAATCCAACGGGCACAGTTGGCGATTGATGCTGTTGCTGTTCGCTACAACCTGCTTGAAGGGGCAATGGGTTTTCGCAGTCGATTCTTTTCAAACGCCAGGACACTCCTTCGGCTGGCGACCGAGTCAGAGAAGCCCGATGGTGAGCGTCTTCGTGAATATCGTGAAGCGGCGCGGACGTCACTGAAACTTCGCCTCTTGTCAGATCAGCCGTTGTATGACGACTATGAAACGCTCGGGCTTGCCGATTCATTAACTTTTTTAGTGAAGCAACTCGGAATCGACGACCCTCTTGTGCAAGACGTTCTTAATGGACAATCACCTGCAGACCGTGCAAGCGAGCTAGTCGCCGGCACAACCCTTGGGAAGCGGGGTGTTGGAAATGGCGAGCCGCTTCCAGATCGTCGGAAAGAGTTCTATGAAGGTGGCGTTGCAGCGATTGATTCAAGCGACGATACGATGCTCGCACTTGCGAAGCTGGTTGATGACGAATCTCGCCACCTTCGCGATATCGTTGAAGAGAATACAGAAATTAAAAAGCAGGCTCATGCTGAACTCACACGACTGAGGCTTCAAGCAGCTTCTGCACCATTTGCTCCCGATGCCACATTTACGCTGCGACTGGCGTACGGAAAGGTGCGGGGTGTTCCAGGGAGGGCGAGTGAGCCAAGACCATGGACAACAATCAGTGATCTTTTTTCTAAAGTGGATCAAGAAGAGGGGCGATCGCCGTTTGATCCGCCGGAATCGTGGCAGGCGGCTCGAGGTACCTTGACCGATTTCGACGTGTTGTCCACTCCACTGAACTTTCTTTCAACCGCGGACATCATTGGTGGAAATTCTGGTAGCCCGGTTGTGAATGTCGCGAGTGAACTTGTGGGTGTCATTTTTGATGGCAATCAGGATTCGCTGGTACTGGATATTGCCTATGACAGTGATCGGGCCCGAGCGATTTCGGTCTCTGTCGGTGCTCTTATGAAATCACTCGAGCATGTCTATAACGCCGAGGAGTTGGTAGCTGAATTGCAGAAGGCGAGGCAGATTGGCAGCGTCACTTGGACGCCACTCTTTGACGGACACAAACTCGGCAACTGGCGATCAAGTGAATTTGGTACCGATGGTCCGCTCGAAGTGATTAATGGAGAAATCTCGATAGGCATGGGGGACCCGCTCAGCGGAATTACCTGGCACGGTGAGTTCCCAAGAGACAACTATGAGTTGTCTCTTGAGGCAAAGAGAGTTGAGGGGTTTGATTTCTTTTGTGGCCTTACATTTCCTGTTGGGGAGGACAGTTGCAGTTTTATTCTTGGGGGATGGGGTGGTGGCCTGGTGGGACTATCGTCTATTGACGGGCTCGATGCGTCAGAAAACGACACCAATCAATACATGGAATTGACCGATAATCGTTGGTATGTGATCACAGTGCGTGTGGAACCAGATTCAATAACTTGTCTGCTTGATGGAAAAGAACTTATCGAACAAGAGCGGGCTGGACGAGAAATTTCTATTCGTCCTGAGATGTTTATGTGCAAGCCTCTTGGTGTTGCGACGTATGCGACGACCGCCCGGTTACGAAACCTACGGTATCGGCTCCTGAGTGAAGGAGTGGAGTCTCAGGGAAAGAAAGATGTCGTACCGTGATAAAAAAAGGGGAAAGATTGCAGTAGAGGCAGCACGGCGTCTCGCGCGGGGTGGGGATATTCGTCGGGCTCGAATTGGGGCAGCACGAAGAGTTTCGCGTGAGTGGGTGCCTGATGACGAGTTACCTTCATCGGGAGATATAACAAACGAACTTTCTCGGCAGCGGCTTCTTGATGACGATGATCGTTCGGCTGGTCTCGCAGCACTAGTTGGTGATCGGTTTGACAAAATTGCTGCACTTGTGCGGCCTCTTTCAGCCATACGACTCGATGCATCATGTCACCATGCTGCCACGCTTCTTGATGAAACCCTTTTATCATTTGCCTACGTGAGGCAGAGACGACCGTTTGATGAGGAGTTACTTACTGCTGTGCTTCTTGTTGAAGCTGGCCGAGTGATTGATCGGCAAAAAGCGGTTCAGTCAATAAAGGAGGCGGCAGAAGGGTTAGTGACACCACGGACGGGCTGGTTTATTGAAATGC
>Ga0209631_10002098_pt1 | contig 24345 bp, 15 predicted proteins | sample COG_08_FD_184752 | JGI IMG/M metagenome (GOLD analysis project Ga0209631, IMG submission 184752) | Pelagic Microbial community sample from North Sea - COGITO 998_met_08 (SPAdes) (version 2) | ecosystem: Environmental > Aquatic > Marine > Neritic zone/Coastal water | place: Helgoland, sampling... | reverse complement strand
ACGGACCTAAACAGCCGACCGCTCGTGGGTACGCACAGTATGTGGACAAAGCACGCCAGGTTGGCGTAGTAGCAAAAGTCTATGAGGAAGTAGTGGTACTTGATCATCCTGTACTGGATGATGCGATACACGAACACCAACGGGGCGCTGCAGAGGTAATAGAACCAGAAGAACTCCGGGTGCTCCGTGGCGACAAACTGGGTGAGCATGAGGCCGACGACTCCGAGGGTGAAGGACACCTTGTCTATGGTCTGAATCGCCCGTGGCATCTTGACGTAGTCCCTCACGCGTACCCGAGGGTCGCCGGTCAGCTTGGCGCGGACGAAGTTGCGCGCACCCTCGGGTATGGCTCGAGCCCCTTCCGGGATGCTGGGGCGCCTGTGCCGTTTGAAGAAGGGCGCGAGCGGGTTGACCCGCCGGCGCCACTCCCTCGGGCTCTCCTCGCCGTCCGAGGTTGGCGACATGTACCCGTTATCCTCACCTCTCTGTCGTAGGGACGCGGTCGGGATGGGATAGGGTCGTCAGATGAGGGTTCGTGGCTCGATGCGTAGCCCCGGGAAAAGGTGCGAGATGCGTTAAAATCTGAGAGTTTGCACGCGGGCTTCGGGCGGGGAATGCGGGACTCACCCGACGCCGTCTCATGACCGCCTCCGCCATTTTAGAGCCTTGATCCTCGTACGAAAGCCCGACGGCCGCGGAGGCCGTGAGCGAGAACGCTCACCGCACACTGGCGCCCCCCCAAACCCAGGGTTCACTCAGTTCAGGTTTGAAAATTTCGGTGGGCGCTTTGAGAAATCCGCTTTGCACCGAAAACCGTTTGGGAGGGTTCGACCACAGGCTCACGCACGCGACGCGCAGATGCGTACGGCTCGGATCCCGTGCTCGGATCTCCGGGCTCGTGTGGGTCAAGAACGGATCGGGCGTAGCGCCACGACCCCACCACGGGCGCATACCCGCGTCGTCTCTCCACCGAAAAGGTTCGGCAGCATGAGCATGTCGGGGAGCTCCACACACGCGGCGTCATCGTCGTCGACCCCCGGTGACGCGTCGCCGTACGTGTGGTACGCCAGCTTCGGCTCCAACATCTTACTCGAACGATTCGAGTGCTACCTCCGCGGCGGCAGGATCGACGGCATGGTCCGCGACATGCCGGGCTCGCGGGACCCGACCCCACCGCTGGCGTCCACCTTCTGGGTGGACGTACCGCACAGGCTCTTCTTCGCGCACTCGTCCCCGACGTGGGCCGGCGGAGGCGTCGCGTTCATGGACGTGGACACGCTCGTGGACCCTACGATGGCCACCGCGTTCAGGCTGTACAGGGTCACCCTGGAGCAGTTCAACGACGTGCTGGCGCAGGAGAACGGGATGACGCCGGGTGACCCGGGATGTCGCGAGCTCACCGTCGACGACGCGAACCGGCTGGCGAGTCAATGGACAGAGTTGCAGACGAACAAAAACGGATCCGACGTGATACACGCCGGGACCACAGGGCAGGTGGGCCCCGCCGCGGAGATGAGGGCGCCGAGTGAGCTGTGGTACGGGTACGCCAAGTGCCTCGGCGTGAAGGACGGGGAGGCGGTTTTGACGTTTACGTGCGACGCGAGCGAGCTGAACGGATTCAGGTCGGGCTTGTTACCGACCAACCCGCCGTGCGATGCGTACGTGGACGTCATCGCGCGGGGCCTGATGCAGTGCGGGCTGAGCGAGGATGAGGCGCGCGGGTACCTGAATGACCGGGTCGAGGCGCCGATGACAAACTCGGCGAGGGTTTAGGGGTAACAAAAGTTAACAAAAGTGGTTTACGATGGTTTACACAAAGCGACGAATCACGCACTCACCCAAGGGAGGACTCGAGCCACCTGGTGTCCCACCAGTCCGGCACGTGCACCCTCGCGTCGATGTTGCACGCCGTCTCGTTCCCGTGCACCACGAGCGCGAGGTCCTCCGCCGAATCCGCCTTTGCCAGGTGCGTCAGCCTGAGCATGATCAAACCCACGTCGCCCCTCGCGGCGATAACCTTACCCACCGGCTTACCTCCCACCGCTCCGTCCAGGAACACGTCCATGCCCGCCCGTGCCCTCGGCCTTAAGGGCGGAGGAGACGAGGCATCGGGCGCCTCGTGACCTTCCCATTCCTCCTGCGGCGTGGACGCCCGCCCTCCGACGCCGGCGGAATCTTTGGCGATCCATTGGCTCCGCCGGGCGAACAGCGCGGGCACGATCCGTTTCCTCACGACGCCCGTGTAGTGCGTCCTCGCCGTGAGCTCCTGCCCGATGTAGCACCCTTTATCGAACGCGATGGCGTTGAGTCCCGCGAGGTTGCACTCGAGCGGGAGTAAATTCGCGAGCTCGGATCCCTCGGCTACTCCGTTGACGAACCTCCACTCCGCGTAGGCGTTCTCAGCGTCGATTGGGTCCGCGCCGTGGGGTAGGAGCTCCGCCGCGGCCGCCGCGGGGAGAACGCCGCGGACGCCGAGGCCGTGCCACCTCGGATCGGGCTGGAGGAAGGAGAGTATGTCGTCGTTGGAGGGCCCATCTTCCACGAGCGGTTTCACGTGCTCGGCGTGGTCGTCGTCGGTGGGATCGCGCCACTCGCTCTGTTCGCCCCCCGCGACCACCACCTTGAGCTCCTCGCCCGCGTCGTCGAGGGTCACCGGCGAGCGGAGCTTGAGCTTGACGAGCGCGTCCACCGCGTCCTTGAAGCCGTCCGCGGGGAGGTCCGCGAGCAACGCGCCCCCGAACTCGCGGTGGAGGAAAAGATCGTGGCGCACCCTGCCCTGCGCGTTCTGGAGCGCGGCGTAGACCGGCGCGGCGCCCGCCTCGGCGAGGGAGCGCACATCGTTGGTCAGGATACGCTGGAGGAAAGGAACGGCATCCTCCCCGGCGATGCGTAGAACGCGCCGGGACGCGAGCGACACGCCTCGAGCGAGCATGTTCGTTTGCGCGGTGCAGAGTGGCCAACTGTTTTTTCCGAGAGGAGTTTGGAGGTGAGAGGCTGGCTGATGACGGCGACGGCGTCGGTGTCGATGCGAGACTCGCCCAGGATTCGATTTGCATTTCAAACATCACCTCTAAAATAATAAGCGCCTAAGACTCTACGTACGTTCATCCCACCGTGTCTACTTCTGCCCCATGGCGGCCTGATCAGCGGCTCCCAGCATCTGGCCCACGATGCCCACGGACTGCCAGTACTTGCTGGTGCACCTGTCCACGCAGCTGTTCTCCCCCACGTTGAGGTCCCCATCCTTGAACTTCTTGTCGATGCACTTCTCGTAGCACGAACCCACCATCCTGCGGGGCGAGAGAGAGGAAGGGAGACGGGAGGACGGTGAGCGAGGGACCTTGAGAGGGGTCATCGCGGTTTAGGTTTCCGTGATGGATGGATGTCCACGCTGCGCTGGTGGGGCGATCGAGCGACGGGATACTCACTTGTTGAAGAGCTCGACGCGATACTCCATCTCCGTGGTGGCCGCGGAGTACATCTTCTCCTTGTCCTCCGCGCTGAGGTTGCCGACGTTGACCGGGTTCATGGTGACCTGCTGCTCCTCTCGGCTGCCCGCGAAGAGTGACTGATCGGATGTGACAGAGCTCGCGCAGTTTTCCACGTTGACACGAGTTGTGATATTTCAGGTGCGACGTGGCCGGCACAACACAGGGTCGCGGGCCGCGGAAGGGTCGGTGACGGAGCGGGGATGGCGTCAATGACCGCCGCCCGGGGTGGACCGGCGACCACGAGTCACGGACCGGCCACCCCGACGCCGGTTCGCGCGCGTCAGGTCGCGGTGAGGGCCGTCGGACGCCCGCGTCCAGATTCGGGCCGACTCTCGGGGCTCCCCAGGCGACGCCGACCCGAGGTAGGTCACCGGCGGGGATGGAGTTTACTCACGACGCGCGCCGCGGACTCGGGCGGGGACCTGGACGTCGACGACGACCGGCTGAAGGGGAGGAACGTCCCGGACTCGTTCACCGCGGGAGGGTCATCGGCCGCGTCGCCTGGGTCGATTCAAAAAGGATCATCCGCGTCGAGGCGCGCGCGTCCCCTCGGCGGGTTCGACGGCGACGAAGACGAATCCGACGCCCTCATCGTCCAACGGCCATCCACGGAAGCCGTCGATGCGATTTCGACCGAGACGGACGGCGAGTTCCCCGCCTGGGAACCCAAGTTCCCGCGGTCCGTCGACGACCTCGGAGCGCAGTGGCGCTCCATGCCTTCGCGGTACCGCATCCTACTCGGCACCTGCTGCGCGTTCGTGCTGTGCAACATGGACAAGGTGAACATATCCGTCGCGATCATCCCGATGGCCAAGGACATGGGCTGGTCCGTGGGCACCGCCGGTCTCCTGCAGAGCGCGTTCTTCTACGGGTTCGCGCTGTCGCAGCTGCCCGGGGGCTACCTCGCCACCAAGTTCGGCGGGGCTAGGATGTTGCCCATCGGCGTCTTCATCTGGTCCGCCGCGACGATGGCGGTGCCCTTCGTCGCCGGGGACACCAGGGCGCTGTTCATCTCGCGCGTGCTCGTGGGCCTCGGCGAGGGCATCTCACCGGCGGCGGCGACGGACGTCATCGCCAGGTCGGTGCCACTGAAGGAGCGGGGGCGGGCGGTGGCGTTTGTGTTCAACGGCTTCAACATCGGCAGCGTGCTCGGCCTCTCCGCGTCGCCGCTGATCATCGAGGCGTTCGGGTGGAAGACGGTGTTCGAGGTGTTCGGCGCGCTCGGGCTGGTGTGGGTGGTGTCCGTGGGTTTGGGGATATACGCGAGGGGAGGGGCGAGCCCGGGGACGGACCCGGAGACGAAAGGCGACTTGGCCCCGGTGTTGGGACTGAGCGGCCAACGCGAGCTGGAACCCGGCCAGGATGCGAGCGACGGGGTGCCGTGGAAGGAGATATTCGCCGCCACGCCGCTGAGGGCGCTGGCGTACGTGCACTTCTGCAACAACTGGGGCTTTTACGTGCTCCTCGCGTGGCTGCCCTCGTACTTCACGCAGGAACTCGGGGTGAACCTCACGAACGCGTCGCTGTTCACGCTGCTCCCGCCGCTCGGGTCAGGGTTAGTGGCGTCCGCGGTGGGCCCGCTCGCGGATAACTTGCTGGAGAAGGGGTGGGAGGTGGACAGGGTGCGCAAGACGGCGCAGACCATCGCGTTCTTGGGTCCGGCGACGGCGATGGTCGCGGCGGCGGCCGTCGACGACCCGAGGCTCACCGTGGGTTTTCTCACGTGCGGGCTCTCGTTGGCGTCGTTCTCCTACGCGGGGCTGTACTGCAACCACCAGGACATGTCGCCCAGGTACTCGTCCATCTTACTGGGCATGACAAACACGGTGGGTGCGTTTCCCGGGGTCATCGGCGTGCCGCTCACGGGGTACCTGCTGGAGAAGACGGATAACTGGGAGGTTTCCATGTTTCTGCCGGCGGTTTTCTTTTACGTCACGGGCGTGGCGGTGTTCACCAAGTGGGGCAGCGCGGAGAAACAGTCGTGGGGGTGAGAGACAGTCGGTGAGAGTCGGGATGGAATGTACGATCATGTGTAATCTTATTACCAACGTCACACGTTTGCGCGAAGGTACAAAGGTACCCTCGAAGGTGAAAGTTATCTCACTCACGCCCAGTAGTCGCTCTTGAACGGCAGCTTCTTTCCGAACTTGTTCTTATCGACGGCGATGAGGCACTTGCACCCGGGGGGCACGCCGTACGAAAACAAGTTAGCGTCGTCGTCCACCATCATCTTGAACTTGTAGCTGAGCATGACGTCCTCCCAACACTCGATGACGTCCCTGGCTCCGGTTTCCATCTTGTCGCCGCGCCCGAGTCCTCCTTCCCAAAGCCTCCGCCGTATGTCCCGCACGGTGTCGTCGTGCACGCTGGCCTTGATCCTGTACCTGCACCCGTCGCAGAAGAACGCGAGGTGGTCGTTATCTTTACGCCTCGGCACGGTAGGAAATATGCCAAAGGCCATGAACTCGGTCGTGGTGACCTCCTCGAAGACCACCTGCTCTTTGTCGGGGCGAATCTCCACGTTGTTGTCGCAGTCCCACGCGCCCTTGCCGAGCGTCAGTCCGTCCGTCATGGTGTCCGTTCGGTCGATGCGCGAGGTGTGCTGTGCGATGACCGAGTGAGGAGGGTGGCGGGCACGAGTGAAAACGGCTGACGCGACTGGCTAACAACAACGATTTTTATTGGGAGGCGGGCGGTCGGCGTTCCACTCGAGGCGAGCGCGGCCCGAATATCTAACCCCGCGTCTCGCCCGGCCGTCACTGGGCACGCGCGCGGAGCGGCAATGTTCGACGCGATATACGAGTCCATGAGCAATTTCGTGGCGTCCAACTTCGCGGGCCCCAAGCCCCGCCATCTCCCCGAACTGCCCCCGATCAAACGCGTGAGCGACCGAGTGGTGCGGATCCTCGGTATGAACCCCAGCGCGTTCACCCTGCAGGGCACGAACACCTACCTGGTGGGTACCGGCCCGTCGAGATGGCTCATAGACACCGGCGAGGGCAGACGCGAGTACGTTCACCTGCTACGACAGGCCATGGAGGACGAAGGGGTCACCGGGCTGGAAGGGATCCTCCTGACGCATTATCACGGAGATCACACCGGCGGGCTCGGCGACGTCAGAGCCATGCTGAAGGACATGGGCGTCGAATCTCCAGTCCTCGCGTACAAATGCATCCGCCGCGACCACGGCGAGCGCGCCGTTCGCACCCACGACAACCCCGGCGGTGACGTGGACGACCCGACGAGGTCCAGATGCTACGCGGCCGTCGCCGACGGGGCCATCTTTCGGTGCGAGGGCGCCACGATCCGCGCGCTGCACACCCCGGGCCACACCCCCGACCACGTCGTGTTCACCCTGGAGGAAGAAGGGTCCATGTTCGCGGGCGATTGCGTCCTCAACGGCAACACCGCCACATTCGAGGACCTGGGCGAGTACACGGAGAGTCTCAAACGGATGGCCCAGGAGTTGCCCGCCGGGGGTACGCTCTACCCGAGCCACGGCGACGTGGTAACGGACGGAACTAATAAACTGGCGGAGTACCTGCGGCACCGGGCCATGCGCGAGGAGATGTTCATGGACGCGCTCAGGGAGGACTGGAACACGCGGCCGGAGCGCGGGGGCATGACGGCATCTGAGCTGTGCCACTCGGTGTACGCAAGGCAGGTTTCATACCTGGTGCTGAAGACGGCGTGCGAGGGGATCACGCGGCAGCACCTGGGGAAGATGACGGAGGAAGGGAGGGTGCGGGTGGAGGGCGGGAAGGGCGGGTGGGGGTTTGGGGGGGAGGTTCGGTACGTCCCGTCCGCGGGGGAGATGGCGCGAGCGCGGTAGGTCGAGAGCTCGATGAAGATGAAAATCCAACTCAGCATTTTCCAACGAACCGCCCTTTATGTTCAACATCAACCGCCCCACCAACAACCGCGACGCACACTCACGGCCGAGCGCGGGAAGTCTCGGTGTTTGGCCCGATGGTCCCGGATGTCAACCAGTTGCGACGCACGTCCAGCAAATTCGAGCGCGACGCCGATGAGGTCAACGCCGATGAGGTCTACCTTCGCGCAGACCGCTTGGAACGGGCGCTGCATGAGATAAAGAAGGCGATTGTCCCGACGCCGGACAACACGAACTCGCCGCTGAGCATCGGGGACCACATCTCGTACGGGCTCGAGAATCGCATCTCGGCCAACGGCTGGTTTCCGCTCATCCTCCTCGGGCTCGTCACCTCGGGCGTGCTGGGCTGCCTCGGCGCCGCTTGGTACAACCTCGCGAAGGATGTACCGGCACTGGTCATCGGTCAGAACAGCCTCGCCGACAGCGTCTTCACCGCGCTCAACTTCATCATCTCAGCGGGATACACGGACGTACCGGACGAGAACGGCCTGCGATGGCTCTACTTCGTCTCCATCTTCTTCGGCCTCGTCGTCTTCGCCGTCTTGGTCGGTTTCATCACCGACGCGGTGTCTCAGTTCATGGATGGACTCGCCGCGGGTCGAACCAAAGTGGCCGCCGAGAGGCACACCTTGATCCTCGGCTGGAACGAGGCGACGCTGCGAGCCGTGGTGCAGATCGCGTTCCTCCGGAGGCAGTACCAGATGTTGAACGAGCGGCGGTGGTTCTTCCTCTACTACCTGCCGGCGCTGACGCCTATGATGCGATGGCTCAACGTCTTGGAGGTTCCGTCCACGTCCCTCGCGGTGAGCGACATCGTCATCATGGACGACAGCATCAGCAAGGACCAGATGCACGAGGAGCTGGAACAGACGATGGCGGAGCGCGGGATTGTACCCTGGCGAACCAAGATCGGGCGGGACGTCATCTGCCGCGTGGGCAACCCGACCAAAGTTAACGACTTACTTCGCGTGGGCGCGCACCGCGCCGCGGCCATCCTCGTCATGATGACCGAGTACGATCAGCGCGAGGAGACCGAGAGCAACGGACGCATCTTCAACGGCGCCACGCTGCGGACGACGCTCGCGCTGAGACACACGCTGTTCACCAATCCGTACAGGAGCGCGACGAACGCCGAGGACACCGAGGCGATGAACCCGGATCTGCGAATCGTTTTGCAGATGCAGCACCCGTCCGATTACGTCGACGCCGCGTGCTGGCAGCACGGCACCTCTATCTCGGACGACGGGATGGGTAAGACCACCACTAACGGCGCGGACGTCGTCCTTCCGATGGATCTTTCCTTATTTCTCAACTCGCTCATGTTCAAATGCGCGGCTCAGCCCGGTCTGAGTTGGGTGCTCATGGAGATCTTGGGCTTCGAGGGGTACACGATTCGAAGGAGGATCGCGAAGAACCTCAGGTCAGGTCCCGACAGCCGACGTGGCGACTGCATCGGTAAACCTTTCTGGGAGGTACGAAGGGAGTTCACCAAGGCGGTTTTCATCGGCATCGTCCGCCCTTCCGTTCGCAACGATCAAATCACGGCGAAAGGGTTCGGCCTGTGCCCCGATCCCAACATCGTCATCGAGCCCGATGACCTCCTGATCTTCCTCGGGCCGAGGTCCAGCCCCGAGCACTCGCAAGGGATGAAGGAGACGTTCGAGGGGTATCACGCCGAGGCGGTTCGGCTGAGGGAGAAGTATCCGGAAATTGCGGATCCGACGGATCCCGACGCCGCTAAGATCCAGGCCAACGTCTTGGTGTGCGGCTGGAGGGAGATGTGGACGCTGAAACCCTCGAGGCTTCACTCGAGGATCATGGAGATCGTCCGCCAACGATTGAAGGGCAGCACGATCACGTTCATCAACAGCGTGGGGAAGGACGACTTTCGATCGGTGATGGAGCGGCTCGGGCTCGCGCACGTCGAGGACGTCAAGGATGGACCGCAAGACGTGACCGTGTACGGCTTCGAGCCCGAGTCCGAGCACCACGGCGTCATGCTGCGGCACATCGAGGGCGACGCCGCCACGACGGACGTACTCTCACCGGTCATCATGAAGAACACCATACACACCGCGATCGTCCTCGGCACGCAGGAAACCGTTCACCTGGGTCCGAGTCATCGAGATACGCGCGTGCTCAACATCCTCCTCCTCCTCCGCAAGCTCTGGTCCCTCAAGTACGAGGGCGTTCCCATGCACATCGTGGGTGAGAACAACGAGGACATGACCGCGCTGCTAGCGCTCGCGCCCAAACGACTCGGGAGCAGGATACGAAAAGAGCCCGACTTCGTCAACAGCCAGGCGGTCAGCGCTCGAGCGCTGGTGCAGACGCTGGCGTACCCGATGATCCAGCCCGCCATCAAGGACCTGTTCGATGACGCGCCGTCATCCGCGGACATCGTCACCGTGATGGCGTCCGAGTACGTTCCGCTCGACGTCGTCATGAAGTACGGCGTGGTCAGAGCCGCGGTGCTCCGGGCCAAGCCGGGCCGGTCCATCTGCATCGGGATCATCTGGAAAAACGGCGAGAAGGTGCTGGTGCCCCCGCACGACGACGACGTGTGCTTCTGCGCCGAGGACCGGCTCATCGTGTTCCGCAGGGCGGTGACGGATGGCATCATGGACCGCGAGGCTCTCGCGTTTAAGTTTGCCGGGATATGGATGAAGAGGGCGTTGGGCCGGGGCGGGGGCGAGGACTCGTACGAGAAGAAGGGTGGGAAGGTGGGAGAGCTCGTCACACAGGCGATCGCTCAGCCCGAGCGCGTCACGGCCGATCGGCGGGACTCGGCGTATCAGACCGAGCCGGAGGGTGTCTTACTTCCAGGAACACCCGGACCGAGCGAAACTTAGGTCTCGTACTGAGTAGTCTTTTTATTTCCTTCACACAGCTGTCGTCATACCTCGAAGGCACGACAGAGGTGTCAGCCGCCATGCCGCGCGGCCCTTCCGCGCCGAAGCGGCAGGCCACCTTGCACGATATGAGCAAGGTGGTCAGCTCGCGCGCCTTCTCTTACTACAACGTGTCCGCGGAGGATGTCGGCAAATACAAGGCGAAGCTCGAAGATGCCGACGCGACGAAGGACGAGTTCATGACCGCGCTTCGGCACCTTTCGTCGATGCTCATGACCCGCGACCTGCTCACCTCGAGCATGATCGGGAAGGTGGTGTCGCGGCTGAGGCGTAAACACCCGGACGAGGAGGTGAGGAAGATGGCGGGGGCCATGGTCGACAAGTGGAAGACGGAGGTGATTAGGCAGGTGGACGCCGATCGGAAGGTGGAAAGGCGGAGCAGGGGGGACGTGAGGACTTTCATCGGAGCGGGGCGAGGCGGTTCGGGATGGCGGTGAGCAGATGCTCCATCGAGACGGAGCGGTACAGAGCGGCGTCGACGAACGGACGAACGAAGCAGCCGGATACTCTTCCGGGGGTAACACGAATGATGATTTGAACCAGATGATTGATGAACGACGACGGGGCCCGCACGGAAGACGAGGGCCCTGTACCTTTAGACGTACTTTAGCGAAAAACTGATGACACGGTAGACATATATCACAAGTTGTACGGGCCTACTCACGCGAACGCCACCGCGCTCGCCTTGACGGCGCGCAGGCCGACGAACCGCGACTTGACCGCGGCGCGCCCGCCCCTCGCGGCGCCGCCGACGAAACTCGCCCCGCCCTTCTTGCGACCGGCGTCCGCCTTGGCGACCTTCACCGCCACGCTCCCCCTATCCCGCGTGTGTCCGCCGATGGCCATCACGCTCGCCGCCTCCGCCGGCTTCTTCTCCTTCGTCGAAGCCGTGTTTTCTTTGCCGGCTCCGTCAGCCTTGAGGTCGAACTTGTCACCCGCCACGTGCACGTTCTTAACCGCTCGGCCGGAGATGTCGCCCACGCTATTCTCCCACTCCGGATCCCAGGCGACCGCCTCGGGGGTGGAGCACGCGATGGACTTGCCGAACGGGCACGTGGCGTACGCGCAGTCGCCGTTCTCCATGCCAGTCACGAAGTGCTCCTCGAAAATCTCGCGGAGGAGGTAGTACTCCTTGGTGGTCGGCGGGTTGAGCGGGAAGCGGGTCTCGCGGGTCGCAAATTGCTCGTCGCTGACCATCTTGTCCGCGTATTTTTGGAGTCCGTCGACCCAGTCGTACCCGACGCCGTCGGAGAACTGCTCCTTCTGGCGCCAGAGCACCTCGTCGGGGAGGTAAGGGTCGTCGGGGGTGTCGAACGCCTTGCGCAGGAGGTACTTCTCGAGGAAGGGATGCCCGTCCTCGTCCGTCTCGTCCATGCGGATCATCTTCTGCGTCGGGTCGGTGTTCATGGCGTAGTCGCACACCTGCTGGGAGAGCAGCGGGGTGCGGACCTCGATGCCCCACGCCATGGTGGACTTGTTCGCGCGGAGGACGTCCCACTGGTGAAGCCGGGTGGTCTTCCTGGCGCACTCCTTGTGAAACTCCTCGGGGGAGGGAGCCTTGTGGAAGTAGAGGTAGCCGCCGAAGAGCTCGTCGGCGCCCTCGCCGGAGAGCACCATCTTGAAGCCGTAGCTCTTGATGGCCCTCGACAGCAGGTACATGGGCACGGACGCGCGAACCTGCTCGAACGTCTCGAGGTGATACACGATGTCGGGGAGCGCGTCGAGCGCCTCCTCCGGGGTGAAGTGAATCTCGTGGTGCACGGTGCCGAGGGCATCCGCCACCTTCTTCGCCGCGATCAAGTCGGGCGCACCCTCGATGCCGATGGAGAAGGAGTGCACGGGCTCGTCCGCGCCGAAGGTGTTCGTGGACTCCGCCTTGTGCCTCTGCGCGATGGAGGTGATGAGGGACGAGTCAAGCCCGCCGGAGAGGAGCACCGCGTAGGGAACGTCCGCCATGAGGCGCTTCTTCACCGCGTCCACGACCGTCTCCCGTAGCTCGGTCAAGTCAGCCTTGCGGGTCGGGATGTACTCGGTGTCGGTCACCCACTCGGGGTCGTACCATTGGACCATCTTGCCCTCGGCTTCGCCCTTCTCGCGGATGTAGTAATGGCCCGGGGGGAATATCTCGTACTTGGCGATGCCCGGGTCGTCCACGAGGGTCTTCATCTCGCTCGAGAACCACACGCTGCCGTCCTTGCCGTAGGCGATGTAGCACGGGATCTTGCCCATGTGGTCGCGGCCCGCCAGGACGCGGCCCGTCTTGCGATCTTCGATGACGAACGCGAACATGCCGTCGAGCTCGCGGATAAACTCCGGGCCGTTCTGCTCGTACAGGTGGCCGATGACCTGGCAGTCGCTCTTGTTCTCGGAGACGATGTTGTACTTCTCGCGAAGAGCTTCGTGGTTGTAGATCTCGCCGTTGGCGATGAAGGTTGTGTCGTGCGAGGCGTCGGTGTAGAGGGGCTGCTCGCCGGATGGCCCGGGCGCCACGATGGAGAGGCGCTTGTGGACCATGTAGGACTGCGTTCCGTCCTCCTTGATGGATACGTCCATCTTGTACGAATCCGGGCCGCGGTGGCGAATGCGCTTGGCCAGGCCGTACACCCGCTTCCTGTTGAGCAGCGGGTCGCCCGTGAGCCCGATGACGGCGAAGATGCCGCACATTTCTCGCGATCCGCGCAGCTAGCGTGCGCCGCTGTGTCCCTCCTGAGGTGTCTAAAGACGCGAACCGAGGCGCCTGCGTCGGTTAGGAAAGGTTAGGGACGGGCGGGACGGAGGTTAGCTATCTCGATACGCGAACGGTCGATTGTCGCGGAGCGCGATTGGCGGCACGGAATTGCCGCGGCAGGAAAAGGCAAAGGGCGCCGCTCGGCTGAGCCAAGGGACGATTTCTGTGGGCGCGGCACCCTATCCTCGGAACGGACAGGCGCGCGCTGGATCGAGGATCGGGCGCTGGAAACGAACGCTCGACTCACCTGTGGAAGTGAACTGGTCTCTGTCAGCCGTCGGCTCGCGCCGGCGTCAGTGGTGTCGGTCCCGTGGGGTGAACCGTCCTTCAGGGTTTTCCCCCGGAACCCCGAACGGCGAAAGGTGGGGCGGCGAGAGCCCGATGGACCCGACTGGATCGAAAAGGTGCAGTGCGGGATGGGGAGGATAGGATTTGTTTAGGACAGGCAAACAGTTTGAAAAATCAAACGAATCTCATCGACCCCTCTCGCCTATTCGCTGTTGCTTTTCCGAGAGATGCCGGGTAATTTAACAATGATCGCCAAATGCGGCTGTGATCCAGTATCATCACCGGCTTTTCAGGTTGTAGTGCTATGATGAGACTCGTGCCATGTATGCTTCCACGCGCCGCACGCTATCATGGACACTTTCCTCGACCTTCATTGACACCCGATCTCCACTTCCATCGCGCGCCCCTCTCTCGGCAGGTGGATCGAGTGAAACACCGAGTAATATGGCCAAGGTCGGCGAGGGCGACGATCGCTGGATCGTCGCCGAGCGACAGGACGGTACCAACGTCAACAGCTGGCACTGGCAGGAGAAGGACGCCTTCGGGTGGTCCAGAGAGCGCTTCGCGGATCTCATCGGCGCGATCGAGTTCGAGGACGGCGGCGTCAAGTGCCGGTGCGTCGGGGTCACCGCGCTGACCGGCGAGGCGTACGTCAACAGGCGCAAAGGGAAAATCATCTGCGGCTACGAGCTCGACCTGAAGATCGGGTACGAGGGTACCATCTCGGAGAACGACAAGGTGGTCAAGGGCAACGTGCACTTCCCCTACATCGCCGACGAGAACGCGGGGGAGGAACACGAAGCCAGGGTGCTCGCCGGCGGGGAGGGACCCGACGACAGGAGGGTCAAGGAGATCATGAGGCTCGTCGCCCTGCCCAAGATGCACGAGGGGGTCGCGAAGTTCGAGAAGGAGCTCGCCGCGGGCGGACCGGGCGGCGAGGGCGCGGACCCCGACGAGGCGAAAAACGCCTCGTCCGGGTCCAAGCCCGCGACCCGCGAGGATTTCAGGGACAAGAAGCCCGGAGACGTCCAGAGCAACGCCGAGAAGGAGAAGGAGACCAGGACCGACAAGACCGCGCCACTGTCGCAGAAGGCGCACACCATCCGGCTCACCGAGCGGTTCTACTGCAGGCCCAAGGACGTCTGCGACGCGCTCATGGATGGGAATCGCGTGATGCACTTCAGCCGGTCCCCGGCGCAGGTCAAACCCGAGCCCGGGCCTTTCTCGATGTTCGACGGGAACATCCACGGCGAGACCCTGGAGTACGTACCGGGCGAGAAGATCGTCCAGCGCTGGAGGTTTCGCAACTGGAAGGAGGGGCACTTCAGCAAGGTCACCATCACCTTCCGCGAGCCCGAGCCCGGGAACTGCTTCGTCGACCTGGTGCAAACCGACGTGCCCGAGACTGACGCGTTCGACAACGAGACTGTGATGGACACCACGGAGGTTGGGTGGAAGCAGCAGATCTTCGAGCGCATCCGCCAGGTGTTCGGATACGGCGCCTAGCTTTTTAATAACCTATGACGAGACTGCGTTCGTTCAAACACGTGTTCAGCACGACCTCGGTGCGTGAAGGTTTAAGTGTTTGTTTAAGTGTTTGGGCGAAAACTTGTTTCCAGAGAGGACGGAGTTTCCCATTTTTGGAGACTGCCGGCGTTGTGAGATCCAAACACGTGAATCTCTTAGATAGTCATCGGCCTATCATATCGGCGAGTCCCGATTTCAAGAGTCGGGTTTGCCGTGCGCTGCCGTCCGACGCACGCAAAAGCCCGGCTCCGTCCGTCCGATCACTTGCGCGGGGCGCCGAGACACCGCGAGGGTCACCGAGTCGGGTTCGAAGGGTTCTGGCGTCGAACCTCGATCCATCGGACCCTTCGCGGGCGCGACGACGATGTCGGCGCGCGGGTCACCCCCCGACGCCGCCGGATCTCACCGTCACCCGGCGGGGGCGGGTGCATCGGCGAGGGGTTCTCAGAGGGACTCGGTGCCGATGGTCCGGACGAGCGCGCCCCACCGCGCGGGATCGCCGAAGACGAGGGCCGGCGATGGTGATTCGCATCCGACGGAACACGAAACGCGGCACGCGAGGTGAGTTAACAGGGCAACGTACCCATCCAGGCCGTGTACTACCTTCGAGCTGCACGCGCTTCCGACATGCATCGAAAAGTCGGGCGACGGAGTTTCTCAAATTTGGAGACTGCCGGCGCTGTGATGATGAGATCCAAACACGTGAACTTGGATTTGGGCCGACTTTTGTTGTGAAACTTCCGCAACTTCGCGATTTTTTTCCGCGATTTTTTCATTCCCGCGGTCCAGCTGACCCCGCTCCCTCCCTCCCCGGTTTCCTTTCCATCGCAGAGCCGACGGCGGCGGCGGGGGATCCCCGAAATCCCCGAAGCACGACAAGCTGCACCAGCCATCGCCCGTGCGCACGTCATCACCCGCGAAAGGCTCCACAGCGCACAGGGGGTACCACGGTCACCACGGTCACCAGGTGGGCGACTACGGGGACTTTGAGCTCGACGCGCCGCACCGGCTGCCGTCGCCGTCCGCCAAGTACGCGCGTCCGTTCCGCGGCGCCGCGCTCGGTGCGATCGAGGGGCACCTACCCCACCTCGTGGATGGCACGTGTCAGACGGAGACGCTCCCTCAGCTGCCGTCACTCGCGGATCTCGGATACGGGCGGGGAGACGCGACGGGGGACGCGAGCGCGGGCGCGGGGTCCAGCCCGGAGACTTTACGAAACCTGGAGAAGCTCATCGAGGCGCAGCGCGCGCAGCTCGTGTCCAAGGGGCTCATCGTCGACGATCACGGAGTGCCGCACGGAAGCGGGCACGCGTCCAGGGCTGAGCGTCCAGGGCTGAGTGTCCAGGGCCGTGGGAACGAACGGGTCGCCAGTCACGGACACCAGCAGCACTCGCCGCGCGCCGGGCGGAGGTCGCCCGGATCGCAGCCCAAATCCCGGCGTAACAATTCCCTCGGCGGCGACGGCGACTTGGTGTACTTCGAGTCCCCGATGCCCAACCCGGAGCGGCGCGGGGGTAACCCATCGCCGGTGGCCAGGCCGCGGGGACCGACGCCGCGGAAGATGCGAAGCGGGAATAAATCGTCGTCGTTCGATCGGGCACACAAGGGCAGCCCGGAACGGGCGGACTCCGTCCAGGTCCGCGATAACCTCGCCGCCGCCTTGGGTTTAACCCTGTTCTCGCCGTCTCCCCCCGGCGATGGTCTACCGGCCGTGCGGACGAGTTTCGAGTGGGGTGAAAAGGACGTCGGTAAGCTGAGCGCGTCGCCGACTGCCAATCGCACCTTGCATTTCGCCACGAGGGCGCCGTCGAAAGCGGCCACCATCCACGTGGCGAAACCGCGACCGCGCCCGCTCTCTCACGCGCCCGCCGTCGCCAGGCACCTGGGCGTGCTCGAGGACGATAGCGCGCTCGCGTCGCCGGACAGCGAGTTCTCCTCCGAGTCTGGAAGTCTGGGAGTCCGCGAAGGAGCCGGCGAGGGAGGGGGCGCGTTTCGGAGCGGGTTCCACGAGGCGGTTCAACCGAGGGTGGGCTCGGGGTCGGGACGCGGGGCGTTCCGCGTCGTCGGGTCGTTCACCCCCGCGCCGTCGTCGGCGTTCAAGGCGGTGGATAAGCGGGGGAGCGCGAGCGAGGTTGAGGAGGCGAGCGAGAGGCTGAGGCGGGATCGAAAGGCGGGGAGTTCGGGACTGGGTGGGAGTTCGGTGCTGACGCAATCGCTGCGGAGGGACGCGTTCGGGTGAGACGTGTCGAGGGGGAGGAGAAGGGAGGCTCGTCCGTTTGTTTTCTTTATTTTTAGTCACCATGTTGTAGCAACACACGTCAAGAACACGAACTGGCGCGGCGGGTGTCCCACCGCGGGCCACGCCGCGCCGTCCATGAGTTTGTTGAGCAGTTTGAACACTTTCGGGAAACGGAAAAACTTCGAAACTTTTCGAATCTAAGAATTATGCTCGTTGAGGTCCCCGGCCTCTCGCAGACTCACGGAGCACACGCGCGCGGGATCCCGGCTCGTGTGTGTTCACCATGGGCGAGCCACTGGGCCGCCACACCGGCTACAAGGCCACGGTGGTGCGCGTCATCACGCAGCGCCCTTGCATCTCTTTCTTCGTGACCCTCCTCTGCGCGTTAATTTTGGGCGGAGCCGGCTTGGCGCTCGGCGGAATGTCCATAGACACCGAAGGATGGGAGACTCGAGGGACGGATATCGCCGACAGGGCCATGACTATCAAGACGTGGCAAGCCGGCAAGTTCACGCTGAGCGAAGGGGTCCCCCTCGCGTTCGGCAAGGACGAGAACAAACGCCGTCGACTCCTTTCCCTCGAAGAAGTCAACAACGGGGCCGGTCAACTTCCGTCGGAGGTTCCCCACGTGCCGGGACACAGCGGACGCGCGCTGCTGAACTCGTACACCCCAGCGCCGTGCGCGGACCCGTACTACCCGAAGTGCGCCGACAACTGCGCGGACCAAGAGCGGCAGGACAACGACGCGTACAACCAATGGAACGGAGGCGACCTCATGGTCATCTTCAGCGGCGCCGCCGACTTGCTCGCCAAAGAGTCGCTGCGGGAGATGTGCCACGCCGAGGACCGCGTCATGGCCATGGCGGGCTACTCCAACAACTGCGCCATGGCGGAGGTGACGTGCACGGGGAACCCGCCGTCCGACCCGGGCCTCGCGTCCGTACACGACGGCAACTCCCGATGCCTTCCGCCCAAGAGCCTCGTTCGATTCCTCATGGCCAAATACGACGTCAAGACCTGCGACGAGTTCACCACCAAGTCCGGCCTCGACGCTAACATCGAGACCACGCGCACCAAGCTCGCCACCTGCGCGGACGCCTTCAGGGCTGATCCAGAGAACACGGGCGACTGCAGGGATAACGGGTTCAACGCCGCAGGTACGTTTATTTTAATCTTTTATCGTACGGGCAATTTGACTGACGTCGTGTTTTGTTTACAGCGCTCAACGCGGGCTTCGGCCCGCCCCCGAACGACCGGCTCACCGCCACCTTGACCGAGTTTAAGCTCCAGTCCGGCGGGTCGTCGATCAACTGGCTCGTGGAGAAGGAGCACGGCGGCGACATCGTGTCCGCGCTGTCATCCCCCGGGTTTAACGCCGCTTACAACTCCAGGGACGACAACCTGAAGGGGCAGATTGTGGACGAGGCGCTCAACTCGGATATGGTCATGGCCGCCGGCGCCATCTTCATCGTGCTGGTGCTCATATGGTTGCACACCGGGAGCGCGCTGCTCACGCTGGGCGGTATGCTCCAGGTGCTCCTCGCGTTCCCGTCGGCGGTGTTTTTCACCACCATTGTTTTGCAAATCACGTTTTTCCCGTTTCTCAACTTCATCGGGCTGTTCGTGCTCATCGGCGTCGGCGCCGACGACTGCTTCGTGTTTTACGACAAGTGGACGTCCGCCAAAGCGAAGCTTCCCCCGGGCGCCACGGCCACCGAGGTTGGAGCGCACGCGTACTGGGAGGCGACGTGGGCGATGTTCCTCACGTCGATGACCACGGCTTCGGCGTTTCTGGCGTCTACGTTGACGCCCATCGCGCCCATCCGCGTCTTCTCCGTGTTCATGGCCACGATGATCATCTTCGATTACATCTACAACATCACCATCTTCGCGGCGTGCGTCGCGTTCCAGCACGAGCTCATGCGAAAAGGGTCGTGTTCGCTCTTTTGCCTCGACTTTTTCGCCTGGTACGGGCGCAAAAAGGCGGCAAAAGCCGTTTACGACCAGGAGGGCGCCGCTAAGCCCGAGTCCGACGCCGGCTCCGCGCCCGAGCGGTTCTGCCGCGAGAAGCTCTACCCGCCGCTGCACACCGCGCGATGGGTTCTCATCGTCGTGTTTCTCGCGCTCGGCGGCGTGGCGCTGCATCAGGCGTCCAAGCTGACCACCCCCCAGGACAACGACGTGCTGCTGCTCGGCGAGGATCACCCCATGGAGCAGTACGGCATGATCAAGAAGAAGGGGTTCATGGACTCCAAGGATGCCGTGCTGTGGGTCAGCGTCAACTGGGGCTTGACCCCTTACGACGAGCCGGTGTACAACCACCTGGATCCGAGCAAGTATCCGGACCTGAAGCTGGATACTTCCTTCGACGCGTCCAGCGCCGAAGCGCAGGAGTGGCTCGTCAAATTCTGCGACGACACCGTCGTGCTCAAGAGCAAGGACGTCCAGTGCATTCCCAATCGTTTGAAAATCTGGGTCAACGACAATTCCGCCAGATACACCAACAGGACCAACGGCGACCCTTACAACAACGACGGTCCGAACCTCGACGACTACGCGACCGAGTGCGGCGTCTCCGGCTTTCCGTTGCCCCCAGCCAACTTCGCCCGATGCTTGGCGCACTTCTCGAGGTACAACTTGAATCAGGGATGGTACACCGAAGACCAATCGCCGCTCCGAAACTTTTACCAACCCGCGGGCACCGAGGACGCCTCCGACGTCAAGCTCTTCTTTTTGCAGGTGCAGTTTGCGAGCAACATCTCCTGGACCGAACCCGTCGACGTTTTGAGAACCGATTTCGACGCGTGGGAGTCCTACATCACCGCCGCGCTCGCCACCGCACCCGCGGGGCTCAAAGCCGGCTTTCACAGCGGCGAGGCTTGGCACTGGATGGACACCGTCGAGCAGATGGAGGCTGGTGCGTACGGCGCCGCCGGTATCACCGTCCTCGTCTCCGGGTTGATCATCTTCCTCGGCACCGGTAACCTCGCCATCACGTTCTACTCCCTGGTGGTCATCGCGTGCATCCTCGGATCCGTGGTGGCGTGCGTGGTGGGACTCGGGTGGACGCTCGGGTTCCTCGAAGGCATCTGTTTCACGATCCTCATCGGGTTGTCCGTGGACTTTGTGATTCACATCGGCGTCGCGTACCACGAGATCGCCGAAGAGCTCAACCGGGACGGATCGGAGGCAGCCACGCGGACCGACTGCACGCGCGAGTCCGTCGCTCAGCTCGGCTTCCCGATCATATCAGCCGCGTTCACCACGCTGATATCGGCCATCATTCTGTTCTTCGCGCAGATCACGTTCTTCAACAAGTTCGGCCTCATCGTGATGCTCTCCATGGTGATCGCGGTGTCGGTCACGTTCATGCTGTACGTTCCATTACTGGACGCGCTCGGGCCCAACGGCCACCAGGGCGACGTCTGGCGCTGGATCGCGAAGTGCAGGAAGGCGTGACCTCGTCGTGCCAACCTCGGAGACAAATATTCTCCAATTTTTTCTTTTCAGCATGCCGTTGTACAAGTAATAAAAACTTCACATAAGAATTCTTGCCAGAACGACCTCGCGCCAGAGATGGACGACGTGCTCCGCGACCCGGGCGCGGAGGCGTCCTCCGGGGGCTCCAAGTCCTTGCCGCCGGTGGAGTCTCGCAAGAACTGCTTCCCCATGTGCGTCGTGTGGTGCCCACTGCCGATGATCACGTGGCTCTTCCCGCCCATCGGCCACGTGGGAATCGCGTACAGCGACGGGCTGATAACCGATTTCCTGGGCTCGCGGTTCATCCACCGCGGCTCCCTGGGCTTCGGCGCGGTCGCCCGGTACTGGCGGCTGGATCCGGGCAAGGTCACGGACGGAGCGGGGGGCGCTCAGACCTTCGACACGTGCGTGCGAAGGGCGGAGTCCCTCTTCAACACCTGCGAGTACTATAACCTTTTCGGGAACAACTGCCACCAATACGCCGCGCACGCGATGAACCTAGCGGGGTACCAGGGCAAGCGCGACTGGAACATGGTGCACGTGGCTGCTAACGTGCTGATTAAAGGGAGGTGGGTCAGCCCGTGGGCGGCGGCCAAGACATGGGGGCCCTTCTGCGTGGCGGTCGTCGCGTGCGCGGCGACGGGGGCGTGGGGTTTCCTCCAGGGACTCGCATTCGCGTTCGCGGTGCTCGTCGCGTACTTTTCGTCTTACTCGTTCGGGGTCGCGGATCCGGCGCGGAAGCTGTACCAGACCCCGAACAGCGTCGATGCGTACTCGGAGGGAGAGGTGATGGGGATGCAGATGCATAACGTCTCGGCGTCACCCGACGAGGAGCCGCCGCTTCCTCCGGGGCGAAGCATCGGATGAGGTCCAGTCTAGCACTACTTTCACGCTCCGTAGTCGTCTGTATTCTACATGTTACATCAAGCTATCTCGTAGCCGAAAGAATATCGCGCTCCCATTCCTTGGGACGCGGCGGGGTACCCTTCGCCCGGCCGCGACACGTCACGCGCGTCGTTCGTCTCCGCACGTTTCATCGTCCAAATGAACCCGTCCCCGTCACTGAATCCCGAGGTGGTTCCTCCACTGAAGCGCCAGCCGCAACTTCCGCGCCAGCTCCTCCTTGCTTCCGTACGCCGGCAGCCGTAGCTCCTGCGAGCACGTCCTCCCCTCCGGCAACTTATCGACCGGGTCCATGCGGTTAACGCGGATGGGCCCGCGGGGTAACGCCGCGAGTCCCCCGGGCGGCAGCCTCGGGCACACCGCGACAAACTCCAAAAACCCGCGACGCTCCTCGTCGGGCGCCTCCACCAGCACGTCTAAAAGCCACAGGTACGGCGGTGACTCCGCCGTGTACTGAAACCCGGGCAGGACGGACCGCCTGAGCTCCTCGCGCGTCCACTCGATGGCGTCCTTGCCGCACACGAGCTCCGTGATCTCCTCGGCGCCGAAAGCCTTCAACGAGTCCACGGGGGAAATCTCGCAGAGGCCCTCGCGGAACCCGTCAACCTGAGCCGCGATGCCATCAACGAACAGGTACCTCGTGACGTCCGCCAAGTACTGCTCCACGTTGCCCACGTGTACCTCGTCATCGCCGGCGCGAAGGTGCTCCGTCAGAGGCACGCGGGTCACAGGGCACGCGTAGGAGAGGTAGGAGAGACGCTCGAGGTTGGTGTCAATCGCCGCGGCGTCCGACGCCTCGAGGTTGGCATCGTGAGGGGACGCACCGACGCCGCCGCGTGGACCGCCTTGGACCGCCTTGTCGTCGGCGCAGTCGCCGCCTTGTGGACCAACGGAACCGGAGAACAGCCGCTGCTCGCACTCTTTTTCCCTCTTGACGTCGCGAACCACGTTTTGGAGCCACCGAACGACGGCGCCACCCGCGCACCGGTCGTCGTACACCTGCGGCAGGTCCTCCTCCGTGAGTGTCTCGTTCAAGACGGCGACGCGCATGAACGTGGGGTTGATGGGGAGCGGGAGGATGTGCCCGTCGAGCAAGGCTTTGCCGACGAGCCGCCCGATGAACCTGAACCTGCGCCTGGCGAGTTCCGACTCGGGCGAACTCGGCGGCAGCGGGTGAGGGAACAGCCCCTTGGTCTGCCACAGGTGCTCCGGCCCTTCGTCGCCGTCCTCGTCCGGGACCCACATCATCGCGGCGTTGTTCTCCGAACGGAGCTGGAGGGCGTCGGCCACCTTGTTGTAAAACTCCTTCGTCACCGCGCCGCCGAAGCCTTCCTCCGCGGTGAAGAGAACCTCGAGGACGCTCTTGTGCCTGGCGTGGTGGCGCATCAGGACATCCGCATCCGCCAGCACGCGATCCCTGCGCACCGTCACGCGCTCCCGCTTGAGCGTGCCGAGCCGCCTGGCGCCGCCGCGGGGCCGGCCCGCGGGGTCGCCGTCGCCGCCGCCGACGCCGCCGCCCGCGCCAGCCTGCTCCTGCACCCAGGTCACCGAACGGCTCGTGCCGAACGCGGTGCTGTGGAAGTGTCTCAGCCGAGCCTCGAGCGGGAAAAGGAACCACGCGCCGCGGAGCAGCGTGTGCGTCCACGCGGGCAACGCACCGGACGCCACGGCGACGGCGTCATCGAGCTGCGCCTGGAGCTTGTGCGCCACGCGGCTGTTCTCCCACGCGGACGCTCCGCCCACGGGGCCGAACCGGCGGTGCAACGCGGAGAGAAGCGCCACAGACGCCGCCGCCGCGCTCGGGTCGCGGCCACCCTCGCGTTCGTTCCATGAAACCACCGACAGCGACACCGCCGAGGAATCCTCGTCGACATCACCCGCCGCGGCGTTGGGCGCGAGCGCGCGGATCGGCGCGGGCTCTGGGGGACCGCCGCCGTCCCCGCCGCCGCCCCGGCGAAGCAGCTCCCAGTACAGGGACCACTCGTCCGTCGCCGCGGAACCCCCACCCTTCGCACGCGACGGCTCGGGCACGCTCGGGACATCCTCCGCCTTCTCATCGTCGTCGTCCGCATCCATCGGAACGGGGTCGTGCGTGTGCTCCTCGAAGAGTTCCGCGTATATATCCGCCAGCTCACTCGACGAGACGCGCTTCGCCGCGGCGGCGGGCGCGCCCTGCAAGTCTCGCGTCGCCAGCGCCCCCGCGCCGCACACCGCCTTGAGCCGCGACAACACCGCCGTCTTGGTCAGTTTGGGCGCCGTGCCTCCCAGGAGCCGGTCCCGTAGCTCCTGTATAGGCCAGAGTTCCGGCTCGGGCCTCGCGGCGGGCGCGGGTTGCGGTAAAGGTAAGGGCGGCGGCGTCGGCGGCGTCGACGTTGAAATTTCGTCAATCGTCGACTCCATCCCGGCGGGGAGACCCGTCACGGACGCGTCGTAGTGGATGACGGCGCGGGCGAACCACCTGTCGTGGTCCGTCGATCCCGGCACCGGAGCACCGGTACCCGCGACGCCGCCGACGACATCCTCGCCGTCGCCGCCGGTAGCCGCCGCGGCGGTGGACGCGGCAGCCGCGAGCGACCGAAGGGTGTGGAAGAGAGTCGCGCTGCCGGGAGCCGCCCTCAACTTTGTAGCCGGCGACGCCGCCGCGGCTCGCGCGCGGTTAGACACGATATCTGACGTGGATCCCGGGAAGGGCAGCGCACTGAGCGTCGGGGTCCTCGGGTTTAACCCGCCGGCGGCCGTGTGCGGCGGCTTGGGCGCGAAGAGCGACGCGGCGGTGGCGCCGGAATCATCCGGCGTCGCCAGCGCGAATCGAACCCGAACCGTCGGGGGCTTCTCGCACCGCCTCGGCGGCGGTGGCGGCGGCGCGCTCGGCACCTTCTCGGGGG
>Ga0209631_10002097_pt1 | contig 24355 bp, 20 predicted proteins | sample COG_08_FD_184752 | JGI IMG/M metagenome (GOLD analysis project Ga0209631, IMG submission 184752) | Pelagic Microbial community sample from North Sea - COGITO 998_met_08 (SPAdes) (version 2) | ecosystem: Environmental > Aquatic > Marine > Neritic zone/Coastal water | place: Helgoland, sampling... | reverse complement strand
AGTTGATTCAGAAGATTGGGAAGATTTGGTGAAACCTTGGTCAATGACGCAGCCGCCGGAGATTGCAGCCGCATCGGGTTGCCTTGAATGCCGAGAGACTGGGTTTAAAGGTCGAGCGGGGATTTATGAGCTGTTAACCCTCAGTGATGGGGTTAAGAAGTTGATCAATGAGCAGACTGATGCGGGCCAAATACGGCAGGCGGGTCGACAAGAGGGGATGAGAACTTTAAGGCTCAGTGGTGCTGAAAAGGTGGCTTCAGGCGAAACAACCATCGCCGAAGTTTTGAGGGTGGCGCCAATTTCTGGTTATGAATGAGTTTGGGATGGATAAAAAATTATTGCTCATAGAGTGAAGAACGACCCGAGGGCGTTGACTTAAATCGTCGATGAACCCACCAGTACTGTTCGGGAGCCTTGCGGATGCTTGCTTCGATGTGACGGTTGATGAGCGCCGCGTCTGCTTCATCGGAGTTCGTCGGAAAAGCTTGATCCGGCAAAAATATTTCGACCTCGTAACTGCCATCCTCGAATCGATAGTGGCGCATAAAGACGACTTTGGCTTGAGTGATCCGAGCGATTCGGTTGGCGGCTGTAAGGGTTGCGGCGGGATAGCCAAAGAAAGGAACGAACACCGCATTGTCAGGGCCATAATCCTGGTCTAGGCCGTACCAAACCCGTTGTCCTGCTTTCAGGTTTCGGATGACGCCTCTGACATTGGTCTGCTCTATCGATTCTGCGAAATAATGTCCCCGACCCCGGCGCATGAGCCATTCGAAGACGGGATTGCGGTTGCGCTTGTACATCACGTTGAAGGGCACTTTTTGAGCAAGGGCAGCGCCCGCCAAATCTAAAGTCGAAAGATGCATACCTAAAATGAGAATGCCATTGTCTTTTGGACCGATATCGAGATGTTCTAGCCCTTTGTACCGCATTGGTGTGTGATTTAATTGCCTTGGATGCAGCCATGTTGCTGCGGTTTCAAGCAAACCTTGAGCCGTCGATTTGAGGGTTGCGTCGAGCAACTGTCTTTGCGCCATGGGATTGAGTTTAGGAAAGCACCGGTCGAGATTAACCCTGGCGATATGAACTCGGCGAGGGCTAGTGATTCGCATCAGATTGGCCAGGCCGGGACCTAAAATGCGGCGCGATCTTGCACCGTTTAAAGTGAGCAACCATGCCACACCGATACCCAGCCACAATAGCCAGTGGCGTGGATGTAAAAGCTGGATGGGTCTGAACTCGCGGGTCGGCAATGGCTGCGCTCCTTGGGATCTTTAGATTGTATGTTGAAACCGGGCTGCTGTTAAATTTAGGCTATGCTAGGCAGGGCCCCAAGGCGCTTAGCCGCACATTGGCGATGGGATGACGAATGGGCTCTCGAGCAAGGATTGGGTCAAAGGCGGGCTGACGATAGGCCGCCGATGATAGACCAGCAACGACAGTCCACCAACGACAGGCACTCAAATGAATCGATTTATCTATAGCCTACTGATTGGTCTGTTGGTTCCATTTGCGGTCCTGCGGCTCGGATGGCGCAGTGTCAAAGAAAAAGCCTATCGCCAACATATCTTGGAGCGCTTTGGCGTACTGGATTCAAAAACCGCGAGCAGCGACATTTGGGTTCATGCTGTTTCGGCGGGGGAAAGTATTGCGATTGGTCCGTTAGTTGAACGGTTGCTGGAAGCAGGCCATCGTTTAACGGTTACAACAACAACGCCAGCGGGACGGGCTCAGCTTCGACGCGAGTTCTCAGGTCGAGTCACAATTTATTACGCACCCTTCGACACGAGCCGGGCGATTGCAAGGTTTTTAGGGCGAGTCCAGCCGCGGATGGCACTGCTGGTTGAAACAGAAATTTGGCCGAATTGGCTGGCTGCGTTGAGTCGCCAGAATATTTTTACCGCTTTAATCAATGGCCGCCTCTCTACAAAGTCAAGCCAGGGTTATCAGAAACTGCAGCCTTTGATGCAAAAAACCCTCGCGCACTTTCATTGGATTGCAGTGCAATCAGAAGCCCATCGCGCTCGGTTTATTGAGCTTGGCGCTTCACCTGATCGTGTTTCAGTCACCGGGTCAATTAAAGCGGATCAGCCATTGCCCACGGATTTTGTCGCCGTAACTCGAGCTATGCATGGAGAGTTTAAAGATCACACCGTCTTGTTGGCGGCGAGTACCCATCCAGGGGAAGAGATCACGATGCTTCGTGCTTTTGAGGCGCTGAGAAAGCGGCATGGGGGGTTACGCTTAGTGCTCGTGCCCCGGCATGTTCCGCGTGCTGAAGCAGTGTGTCAGTTGGCACGGGATTGTGGAATGACGGTCGAGCGGCGATCACAGGCCTCTCAGCCTAGCGATGCGGATGTCCTCGTCGTTGATCAAATGGGGCAGTTGCTTTATTGGTATGGTGCCAGTGAAATCGCTTTTATCGGAGGTAGTCTTGTTGCCCATGGCGGCCATAACTTTTTGGAGGCGGCGCTCTGTGAATCTGCCATTGTCACCGGTGATTCCCTGTTTAATTTCGAGTCTCAAGCTGAGCAGTTTAAGCAAGCAGAGGCAATCAAAGTGGTTCGGAGTGAATTGGAGTTAACAGAAGCTTTGGATGAGTTGTTATCAAACCCGTCATTACGCGCAGAATCAGTTGCCCGAGCACTGCAGACACTCAATAGCCATCGAGGCGCCCTCGACCGGGTCTTTGACGAGCTAGCGACGAAGCTTTGAGCAAGCTTTATCCGGCGCTTTGGCTTCGGGTTAGGGCTCACAAGGGCCTTCCTTCGACGACGCTCTGCGCCGCAAACAAGACCGGCGCTTCTTGAAGTGCAGCCAAGGCCCAAGGTGGGAATTTCGCGGTTGGGAATATCTTTAATGGGCGCGGGCTCAACGGTGCGATCACTGCGCTTAAATTTTGATGGTCGGTGTTTGCGTCTAATGTCTTGAGCCGAATGTCTTGAACTGAATGTCTTGAGCCAAGTGTTCAAAACCCTGAAGGTACAAAAAAATGATAGGCTAACGGGGTCTATTTGAGAGTGTTATGAACAAACGATCCAAACAAAATCGTCGTCGTTATGTACCCGACCTGTCTCAGGATCTGGCCAGTTGTGATGCGAATTACATCCGGATGTTGAAACTTTTTCCGTCTTACGTCGAAGATGATGAGCGCAGGTTTGCACTCGAAGTGGGGGGGGTGCCAACCCAAGTTGACCTTGAAGTGATCGAGCGTTGCACGTATACGACCTTCATTAACTTAACGGTTTCGGGTGGATTGGGTAATTTGGATTGGCTTGATTGGCCGAAACTCTCCATCTGTCTTTATCATGATTTATCGACCGCGGAAGTGCTGACGGTAGGTGCACACGAGAAATTAAAACAGCGTTATGAGTTGCCCAATTCGGCACTTCATCACCCAGATGAGAAGTCTCAAGTCAATCGTGCCCTTGGCGAGTTGCTAGCGTCTTGTATCGAGCATGGTCGTATGCTCGAGCCTGTGCTTGTCCTGGATGATTGATACTATCCTGCAGGTTTCCCGTTATAATTTGTATTTAAAATAAGGACCGCTTTTTAGGGCAGCTGATCGACAATTTTGTGTTGGTCCTGCGGCTTGGCGATGAGTCCGGTAAAGCGCAGTGCGCATTCATTCTAGGAATAGTCATCGATGGCAAGTAGTTATCAATCTGATTCAATTGAGGTTTTAGAAGGCCTTGACCCGGTAAAAAAACGTCCGGGGATGTATACCGAGACGTCTCGCCCCAATCACTTAGCGCAAGAGGTCATCGATAACTGCGTGGATGAGGCATTAGAGGGTCATGCCAGCGAAATTGTGGTGACGCTACGTAAAGACGATGCAATGGCCGTCGCTGACAATGGACGAGGTATGCCGGTGGATATTCATCCAAAAGAAAAAACCTCGGGTGTGGAGTTAATTCTGACCCGTCTGCATTCCGGAGCCAAATTCAATAACGACCAATATCGATTCTCTGGTGGCTTACATGGGGTCGGCGTTTCCGTCGTGAATGCGCTATCCGAGCGTTTTGAGGTACTGGTTAAACGAGATGGCCATCTCCATCACATGGCCTTTGAAGATGGTGTGATGACTTCGCCGCTCAAGGTCCGGGATACCGTCAGTAAACGCAACACAGGAACAACCATAGAATTTAAGCCCAATCCGAAATATTTTGACTCAGGGAAGTTTTCGATTTCTAGGTTGAAGCACTTGCTCAGAGCTAAGGCAGTTCTGTGCCCAGGCCTTTCGGTGATCTTTGTTAATGAGCAAGAGACGGGAGAAGCCCGGACAACCCAGTGGCGATATGAGTCTGGCCTTGAGGATTATTTGTCCTCGGAGCTCGAAGGCTTTGAATTGTTACCAAAATCGCCCTTCACAGGTTCCCAGGCGGCCCAGAGTGAGGCAGTGGACTGGGCGGTGCAGTGGTTGCCAGAGGGCGGTCAACCCCTGACCGAAAGTTACGTCAACCTGATCCCGACTGGCCTCGGCGGCACCCATGTCAATGGCCTGAGAACTGGACTCCTTGAGGCCTTGCGTGAGTTTTGCGAATTTCGTAATTTGCTGCCCCGGGGTCTGAAAATCTCTGGTGAGGATATTTGGGAGCGCTGCGCCTATGTGTTATCAGCGAAGATGCTAGACCCGCAATTCTCTGGCCAAACCAAAGATCGCCTTAATAGCCGTGAAATTGCCGGCTATATTGCCTCAGCCGTCAAGGACAGCTTTAGCTTGTGGCTCAATCAACACACCGAAGAAGGCCAGCTCCTCGCAGATATGGCGATTCATAATGCCCAGGCGCGTCTGCGTGCAGGTAAAAAGATTGTCCGAAAAAAAATCACAACAGGGCCTGCACTACCCGGAAAATTAACGGATTGCTCTTGTCAGGACGCGATGATGGGAGAGTTATTTTTGGTTGAAGGGGATTCAGCAGGAGGGTCCGCGAAACAAGCTCGAGATCGCGAAACCCAAGCCATCATGCCCCTAAAGGGTAAAATTTTAAACACCTGGGAGGTTGACTCCGTCGACATTTTGGCTTCCCAGGAGGTCCACGATATTTCCGTGGCGTTGGGTATGGACCCTGGCTCTGATGATTTGTCCGGATTGCGATATGGCAAAGTGTGTATTCTCGCGGATGCCGATTCCGATGGCTTGCACATCTCTAGCCTTTTGATTGCACTGTTTGTTAGACATTTCCCAGCACTGGTGCGAGAGGGGCACGTCTTTGTGGCGATGCCGCCGCTTTATCGCGTCGATGTCGGCAAAGACGTGTTTTACGCGCTGGATGAATCCGAGCGCGCTGCGATTCTTAATCGTATTGAGACTCAAAAGCTTAAAGGTAAGGTCTCTGTCCAACGGTTTAAGGGGCTGGGTGAAATGAACGCCTTACAACTGCGAGAAACCGCAATGTCAGCGGACACTCGGCGACTGGTGCGGTTGACCATTGATGAGCCGACGAAGGTCAATAATTTATTAGATATGCTGCTTGCGAAAAAACGCGCCGGGGATCGCAAGATCTGGCTCGAACGCAAGGGCGATCTTGCCGAATTGATTTAGATTCAAGGAATCACAATGACTGAACATATCGATGTGAGCAACATTGAGAACCTGTCGCTCGCAGAATTTACTGAAAACGCCTACCTCAACTACGCGATGTACGTGATCAACGATCGGGCGCTGCCCCACATCGGAGATGGCTTCAAGCCTGTTCAGCGCCGAATAGTGTATGCGATGTCCGAACTAAGATTGAACGCAGACGCCAAATATATGAAGTCGGCTCGAACCATCGGTGATGTGATCGGTAAATATCACCCCCATGGAGACGCCGCCAGTTATGAAGCCATGGTGCTCATGGCGCAATCATTCACCTACCGTTATCCACTTGTTGACGGGCAGGGGAATTGGGGTTCACCGGATGACCCAAAATCTTATGCCGCGATGCGCTATACGGAATCCAAGCTCACCGGTTACTCCAAAGTGTTGTTGTCTGAGCTAGGACAGGGCACGGCAGAATGGATTGCAAACTTTGACGGCACGATGGAAGAGCCCCTGGTACTGCCAGCCCGATTGCCCAATTTATTGCTCAACGGCGGCACCGGGATTGCTGTGGGCATGGCAACCGACATTTTACCTCATAACCTCAATGAGATCGTCAGCGCGTGCGTTCACCTTCTGGACTCACCAAAAGCGTCGGTCCTCGACCTGATGACCCACGTAAAGGGGCCTGATTTCCCAACGGGCGCAGAGATTATTTCCTCCCCTGAAGAGATCCAGCAAAACTATGAAACAGGTCGAGGCAGCGTACGCGCCCGAGCCGTCTATAGCATTGAGGCCGGTGAGATCGTGCTTGAGGCGCTGCCTTATCAGGTTTCGGGCACGAAAATTCTAGAGCAGATTGCCGCACAGATGCAGGCAAAGAAGCTGCCAATGGTGGTGGACTTGAGAGATGAGTCGGATCATGAAAATCCAACTCGGATTGTCATCGTTCCCCGAAGCAACCGGGTTGATATAGAGGCTTTGATGGGTCACCTCTTTGCGAGTACTGATTTAGAGCGAACGTATCGGATCAATCAAAATGTGATTCAGTTGAGCGGCCGCCCGGGGGTTTGCTCGCTGCGAGAACTGCTGAAGCAGTGGCTGGAATTTCGTCAGACCACAGTACTCAAGCGGCTTCAATTTCGACTCGAGAAGATTCTAGATCGTCTTCATATTCTCGAAGGCCTTTTGGTCGCATTTTTAAACATTGACGAAGTGATTCACATCATCCGAACCGAGGATCAGCCCAAGCTAAAGCTGATTGAGCGCTTTGAGCTGACGGAAAGACAGGCCGAGGCGATTTTGGATTTGAGGTTAAGACAACTCGCGAAGCTTGAGGAACAGAAAATTAGGGCAGAGCAGGATGAGCTTGGCGCTGAGCGTGCGTCTCTGCAACAGATTATCGATTCGAAGGCGCGCCTTAAAACCCTGATCAAGAAAGAGTTGCTCGCGGATGCTGAGACTTATGGTAATCCCCGGCGTTCGGCCATCGTGAAGCGGGCCGAGTCCAAAGCCTTTTCGGAACGAGATTTAATGACCAATGATCCGATTACGGTGGTGTTGTCAGAAAACGGCTGGGTTCGCGCTGCCAAGGGACATGAAGTCAACGGTTCAGAGCTGAGTTATCGATCCGGGGATCGCTTCTTGGCTTCCGCGGCGGGTAAAACCAATCAAACGGCGGTGTTCTTTGACAATAGGGGCCGTACCTACGCGTTGGCTGCCCACCTGTTGCCGTCTGCACGAGGGCAGGGCGAGCCGCTTTCGGGAAAGATTAATCCGCCACCCGGCGCCCTGTTCACCGGTTTAGTCCTCGATGAGCCTGAGCAAAAATATTTGATCGCCAGTGACGCGGGCTACGGCTTTGTCGGTAAGGTCGAGGACATGATCAGTAAGAACAAAGCGGGCAAAGCGTACTTGAGTGTTCCCACAGGCGCCCAATCGTTACCGCCGTGTCGGATTAGTGCAGAAGCAGAACAATTGATTGCGGCCTTTACTAGCGAGGGCCGGCTCCTCATTTTTTCCTTGAAGGATTTGCCAGAACTGGCACGGGGTAAGGGCAATAAGATCATCAATATCCCCAGTGCTGCGGTCAAAAGCCGTAGCGAAGTAATGGCGCACTTGGTGGTTTTTCAAGAATCAGAGACGATTACGGTCCACTCGGGTAAGCGTTATATCAACCTCACCCTTAAAGAGTTAACCCATTATCGAGGCGAACGAGCGCGTCGAGGCCTCAAGTTGCCCAGGGGGTTTCAAAAAGTTGATCGAGTCGTTTTGAATCCATGATGCTGACGCTTAGATCTGCAATGGCTTAAGCACAGATAAGCTGAGGTCAGAGGCTAGGGGGGAAGAAAACGGTTCGACAACCCACTGCTCATGCAACGCGGTGGCCAGCAGTGCGCGAGTAGTGTCGTCGATGACAAGGTCGCCGGTGCTGAGCGTCGCAAGAAATTTGGTGCGCTTAGCAACGTCGCTGTCCGAAGCCCCTTGATCGATACCAAGGGCAAAGCGGGTGTCCAACAGCTCGATATCGTCCAGCCGCTTTTTGGCCGCTTCAAAAAAAAGAAGACCTGAGCCAATTGGGTCGGTAGCGGAAAAGCTTGCTTCATAGTCTCCAGATACAACCGTCAACAGTTGTCCCCCATGTTGATCTGTGAGGGCCCTGAGGTCTGCAAGCGGCGCTAGCCTCGAAGGCGAAAGCTTAATCGAGAAAAAGACGTTTAGAGCACTTTGACGATCACCGAAAGGCTCTGATTCTCGGATTTTTACCCGAGCAGCTCGCGGAGGATCAAGCCCGATCCAGATCCTGACAAAATCGCCGAACTGCGCCAAAAAGAGCGCGATTGCCGAGGCAAGCAGCACAATGAACAGGGCCATTAAAACCCCTGTTTCAAAAACGAGGGCATCAATCGCTTCACCACTCGTCTTGAGACTCAATGTTCCTTGGGTTTGACCCTCAAACCGCAGTGCGCGCTTGAAGGTCTGCCCTGTTTTGGGTGGCGGGCCGTTGGCTAGAATGATTTGACCCGCAGCATTGACAACCTCTGCGCGGGACTGCTCGATTGACCGAGAGAGGTCTTCAAGAACAGCCGATAGTGCAACCCAGTCGCTTTGAGCAAAATACGTGGCTGCATCGCCTGTGCTGCTCTGCAGAAGCGTTTGGGCGAGCTGGGCCTCGGCGGTTAAAAGCTGTTGCTTGAGATTGGATAGGGTCAAGGTTGTGAGCAGAACACTGGCCATCAAAAAGGGAATGAGCAAAAGTGAGATAAGGCGGTACGGCATGGAATAGGTAAAGGAGGAATCTAGGGCAAGTATATCCCATTCGAGTGCTTTGCTGTCTCGAGGCTATAAATTGGTGGATAATAGGCGGCTCGAGGGAATTTTTCTGCATGCAAACGATCAAGTTAATTAATGTAACAGGCCGTGACCGACCTGGCCTGACCGCAAAAATGACCAGCCTCTTGTCTGCAGGCGATATGGAAGTGCTGGACATGGGGCAGGCGATTATTCATGACTTTCTGACCTTGGGTATGTTGGTTCGTTTTGATGCCTCAAGGCTCGACGTGATCGATTCGGTGCGGGATCTGTTTCTTCAAGAAGGTCTCAACGTTGAGATCGCTGAGGTCTCGGATGCAGCCTATCAGAATTGGGTGGACCGGCAGGGGCAAGACCGAACTATTTTGACCATTCTTGGAAGAAGAATCTCCGCTCAGCAGCTTTCACAGCTAGCTAAGACGGTCTCTGAGACAGGCCTGAATATCGATCATATTACCCGGCTTTCAGGACGGGTTGCCCTTAATGCGGGTGATGCACCAGGACGGGCTTGCATTGAATGGTCTTTGCGTGGGGCAGCGACCGAGTCGTTTCGGCGTGAAATTATGACCGTTGCGGCGGAAATGGGGTTAGATGTAGCGGTTCAAGAAGATGGCTTGTTTCGGCGTCACCGGCGACTCATTGCCTTTGATATGGATTCGACGCTGATCGAAACCGAGGTGATCGATGAGCTCGCTGAATGCGCGGGTGTGGGAGCAGAAGTGGCCGAGATTACGCGACTAGCAATGTCTGGTGCCATTGACTTTAAGGAAAGCCTCAATGCTCGGGTTGCGCTCCTCAAAGGATTACCCGAGTCAACGTTAAGCGATGTTGCCGCGAGACTGCCGCTGACCGAGGGCGTCGAAAAGTTGTTCCAGACCTTGGCCCAGCTGGGTTATAAAACCGCAATCCTGTCTGGAGGATTTGATTATTTTGGTGCTCGACTTCAAGCGCAATTGGGTGTCGATTACGTCTTCGCGAATCATCTTGAAATTAAAAATGGCAGGCTCACCGGTCGCGTTGAGCCGCCCGTAGTGGATGCAAGTGCTAAAGCACGCATTCTCCAAGAGCTTGCCGATCAAGAAGGGATTTCCATGGCGCAAACCATTGCGGTAGGAGATGGCGCAAATGATTTGGAGATGCTGGGTGTTGCCGGTTTGGGTATCGCCTATCATGCAAAAGATTTGGTGCGGGAACGGTCCAGTCATGCAATTTCAACCATGGGCCTCGACAGTATTTTGTTTTTGCTGGGGATACGGGATCGAGAACGGCTTGGTGAGGGTTCAAGGGTTTAGTTCACCAAAAACCGTTGAATCTTTGTATGATAGGCAGTTGTCACTCGGCGTAAAGCGCACGTAAAAGGATTAAAATGGCCAATTTTTCTACCAATGAATTCAAATCAGGATTGAAAGTTTTGCTGGAGGGAGACCCTTGCAGCATCGTTGAGAATGAGTTTGTGAAACCGGGTAAAGGCCAAGCGTTTAATCGGGTTCGACTTAAGAATCTAAAAACAGGTCGAGTTTGGGAGCGAACGTTCAAATCTGGGGAGAGCCTAGAGGGCGCTGATGTCATGGAGCATGAAATGGAGTACATGTACTCAGACGGTGAGTACTGGCATTTTATGAAAACAGATGACAGTTATGAGCAGATCGCCGCTGATAAGAATGCCGTCAGTGACGCGATCCATTGGTTAAAGGATAACAGTCGCTGCACGGTAACGCTTTGGAACGATGTCCCGATCCTTGTGCTCGCGCCCAATTTCGTTGACCTCGAAATCACCGAAACCGATCCTGGCCTCAAGGGTGACACGGCAACCGGGGGCTCTAAGCCCGCCACCTTGAGCACCGGCGCTGTCGTCAAGGTTCCGTTGTTTATCAATATTGGGGAGTCGATTCGAGTGGATACTCGAACCGGCGAATACCAGGGCCGAAGTAAAAGCGCTTAATTTTGTCTTGGCGACCCGAGGTCTCTTGGTCCGTACTCCACGCAAGGGGCGAGCTGCTGGTAGCGATCAGAGCTCATCTAGCCTCGTTACCTGTCCTTGAGATATCAACCCCCGCGCTGTCAAAAAGTGCAGCGGTTGATCCTCATTTGCAGAGCTTTTCAGTCGACGAGGGCGCCGATCTTTTTTTGCAGACTTCCCCAGAATCTTCCCTTAAACGCGTCGTCGCCGCGTACGGGCAGTCAGTCTTTGAAATCACCCATGCTTTTAGAAAAAACGATCAGGGCCAGCGTCATAACCCAGAGTTTACCTTGCTCGAATGGTACCAAGTGGGAAGCAACTTATCAGCGCTGATGGATGCGTTGACGACCTTGCTCAATAGTTTGCCCCGGCCGCCCATGGTCTGGCGAGACAGTGCCAGCCGAGGTATAAAACGGTGCTCTTATACGGCACTGTTTAAAGCCCATTTTGGTCTGGATCCTAATACTGTGTCGTATGACGTGCTAGCGCAGCTCGTTGACAAGGCCGAGGCAGATGTAGGACATCTAGGGTCCATCTATGACGAACAGTTTCGGTCCGATTGTTTAGACTATCTGTTTCTCAAAGAAATCGCGCCGGCCCTTCCCAATTGCTTTTACCTGAACGAGTTCCCGATCTGTCAGGCTGCGTTAGCAGAGATTGATGACGAGGGCGGGTTCGCAAAACGATTTGAGTTGTATTGGCAGGGTATTGAGCTGGCCAATGGCTATCAAGAGTTGAGGGATTCTGAGGCGCTCTATCGCCGCTATCAGGCCCATGACCAAGCCCGTCGGGATCGTGGGCTTGAGCGTGTTGACTTCGATAATCGTTTGGCTGATGCATCTGGGAGACTACCCAGCTGCGCCGGGGTCGCTCTTGGAATCGATCGATTGGTTATGGTCTGGCTTGAAAAGCAATGTTTAGGAGACGTCACACTGTTTGGGTGGCCCGATCACTAACGCTCAGAAATCAGTGATTGTCCCATTCTGACGGTGTCTCCGGATGTAACCTGCCATTTGAAGGGCTGTGCAGCGACAATAATGGCTGTTGATCCCAAGCGAAACCGACCCGCTTCATCGCCTTGGGCGACTTCCAGCCCATTTAAATCAGTCTCATACCAGATTTTCGGCGCTAAGGGTGCGTCCATCCAAAAGGGCTGGATGCCAGCGACGATCATGGCTCCGATAAGAACGAGGTAGTAGTCACTCGTTGCGCTTTTGACGTGCAAAACTAAGCGCTCATTGCGAGCAAAAAGGTTCGGCACGCCCTCCGCCGTGGCTTGATTCACTGAAAACAAGTCCCCGGGGATGTATCGTGCGGTGGACACTTGGCCCGCACTGGGAAAATGAACCCGGTGGTAGTCACGAGGCGCTAAGTAGATGGTGGCATAAACCCCATCCCGATAGTGGCTCGGAAGAGATTCTCCAAGCAACCGATCAACTGAATAATACTGATCTTTAGCTTGGAGCAATTGTTTGTCCTTGATCGCGCCCAGCGCTGAGACCCTACCGTCAGCGGGCGCGCACAACGGCCCCGAGAGCGGCCTAGCACCGTCTTTGAGCTCTCTGGTAAAAAAGTCGTTAAAGGTTTGGAAGGATTCTGGAGATTGGCGAACCGCATCTGTCCAATCGACTTTGTAGAAGTTTGCGAAGGTTTTGATCAGAAGGTTTTTCAGCCAAGGCACCTGAGACTCGGCGATGAAACCGACCCAACGCGACAGCCAGTGCTTAGGCAGTAAATATTGAAGAGCAATAAAAAATTTCACAATCAGTCAGCGTTATCAAATTTAAGGACGTCAAAGACGAATCATGAAGGAGGTCCCCAGCGATTAAAAGCGCCACAGGCAAGTTAGTGGTCGAGTTTTATGCCGAAACCTAGCGGATCCAGGGACATGAACCCAACAAAGTTGGACTGTTGGAGTTTGGTTTTCAGACTGGAACGCGCTTAAATGGAAAAAGCTTAACCGGATTTGGACGGTAAAAATCTTGCCGCAAAAGGTGAGGCCTTCAAGAAATCCGGCGGCAAATAGGTGAGGAGATAGAGACGTTAACGATCAGCCGACAAAGGACGAAGATGAGGCCTTTAAAGCCGAGACGCACGACGATGAATCAGTGGACAAAATGAATCAGTGGACAAACAGGGAGAAGCCCCATGGCCGTGAACCCAGATAATTTGGTTTGGATTGATATGGAGATGACGGGTCTAGATCCAGACACGGATCTGGTGCTCGAGATGGCAACCATCGTTACCGACGCGCAACTGAATATCATAGCCGAAGGTCCTTGTTTGACCATTCACCAAACCGAAGCCCGGATGGCGCTGATGGATGATTGGAATACCAAACATCACGGTGAATCGGGCCTGACCGCTCGGGTGCTTGCCTCAACAACCACTGAAGCCATGGCAGAAGCCGAGACTATGAAATTTTTGGCAGATTATGTCGGACCCCGGGATTCACCGCTATGCGGCAATAGCATTGGGCAAGACCGCCGTTTTATTGACCGACACATGCCCAAACTGGGGGAATTTTTCCACTATCGGAACCTGGATGTGAGCTCGATTAAAGTTTTGGTGATGCGTTGGAAGCCTGAAATCATGGATCTAGTGGTTAAAGAAGGCAAACATCGTGCGCTGGACGATATTCGCGAATCGATTGATGAATTGAAGGTTTATCGAGCCAACGTTTTTAAAATTTAGGCACGAATCAGCGCTGGGTGTTGGCGGCGGGATCAAGCACGCTGTTCTTGCTGAGCAATCGCCCAGACGATGTGTTCTGCAACCAGGGCATTGACCTGTGGCAATCGCGCCTTCAATAGACGAAGGATGTTTGGGTCATATTCTGCGTTACCCAGGGCGACCGCTAAATTACGTAGCCAGCCGGCGTAACCCGTTCGGCGAATCGCTGAGCCTTCGGTTTTCTTTAAAAAAGTGGCTTCATCCCAAGAAAAAAGAGTGGCTAATTCTGTCGTGTCAAACTCGGCCCGGGGTTGAAAATCAGAGTCCACGGTGGCGGCTGCGAACTTATTCCACGGGCAGACCATCTGGCAATCATCGCAGCCGAAAATTCGGTTACCGATCGCTTTTCTTAGATCCACAGGAATGGCATTTTTGGATTCGATCGTCAGATAGGAAATACAGCGCCGGGCGTCGAGCTCAAAAGGCCCGACGAAGGCTTGAGTTGGGCAGACATCCAAGCAGCGCGTGCAGCTGCCGCAGTGACTCGTTGCGCTGCTCGATGACGACTCAAACGGTAGATTGGTCAGTAATTCTCCGATGAAAAACCAAGAGCCACCGTCTCTATTGAGCAGCAAAGTATTTTTTCCAATCCAGCCTAATCCTGACGCTTCCGCCAATCGTTTCTCTAAAATGGGAGCGCTGTCGGTGCAAGCCCGCGCAAAAAATGCGCCCAACTTGCGGTTTAGGATCGCCGAATTAATGTTTTCGGCTAAGCGCTTGAGTCGTCGCCGGATCGTTTTGTGATAATCCCGACCCAACGCGTACCGCGCTATATAGGCCCGATTGGGCTGCTTCAGCAACGGCTCGATTGCCTGAATAGATTCAGCGGGAAGGTAGTCCATCCTTACGGTAATGGCGCTGACCGATCCCTCGAGTAAGCCTCTCGGGTCAACTCGCAAATCGACGTTGCGCCCCATATAGCCCATGCTGCCGTGGTAACCTTTGCTGAGCCATGAACGTAGACGCGGCTCATGATCGGAGGGTTCGAGCCTAACGAACCCAGCTTCTGAGAAGCCGAGTTCACGCGCCCAAACTTGAATTTCAGATTTTAGGTGTTCCGCTGACATAGTGTGTCTCACCAAGCACCGAGGGAATTAGTATAATGAAGCTTTCCGAGAGGCTAGATCAAACATGACGCAGCTGAAGCTTTATCCTGCTGAGGTGATCAGAACCCTCGATCGACGCTATGTTCAGGAGTATGACACATCGGGGTTGAAGCTGATGGGGAAAGCAGCTCGGTCTGTGCTTGCCTTTATTGAGAGCGAAATGCCCAACGCCGAGCGTGCGCAAGTCTTTTGTGGTTCTGGCAATAACGCTGGAGATGGTTTTCTCATTGCTGCGCTTCTTGCCGATCGTGGTTGGTCTGTAGAGGTCTTCCTCGTTGGAGACTCGGCCAAACTCGGTTCAGATGCTGCCGCTGCAATGAATATCTGCCGTGACAGCGCAGCGATGCTGACGAGGGTTGACGGTCGGGAGGTTGAAGCGCTGCTCATTGACTCGGACGCGCTCATTGTCGACGCGCTCCTGGGCCTAGGGGTTTCGGGCCCTGTCCGGCCGGCTTATCAGTCTGTCATCGCGGCGATCAATTCGGCCAATGCGAGAGTCATTGCTGTGGATGTGCCTTCAGGGCTAAATCCGGACACGGGCGTTGCGGATGTATTTTGCATTCGTGCGACCGCCACCGTCACTTTTATTGCCCGTAAAATTGGACTTTATAGCCAAGATGGCTCTGAAGTCTCGGGGCAGATCGTCTTTGACGATCTAGGTCTGCCCGAGCCGTTGATCGAACATTTTGATGAGGCGGTGGTCTCTACACTGGTCGCATCACCATTGCCCCCTCGCCCAAACCGGTCGCATAAGGGGCACTTGGGTCGTGTATTAATCGTGGGCGGAAATCTGGGAATGGGCGGGGCTGCGTTGCTTGCGGCAGAGGCGGCACTCCGCAGTGGTGCAGGATTGGTGTCAGTGGTCACCCGCGGGGAACACTTATCTGGGTTTCTTGCCCGATGTCCTGAGCTCATGGTTCGAGCGGCGACGGATGAAACGGATCTCACAAATGCGATGGATCAAGCCAGTGCTATCGTGATCGGGCCAGGGTTGGGTCAAGATGATTGGGCACTGAATCTTTTTGATCAAGTCATGGCATCTGAGAAGCCTCTGGTGATTGATGCGGATGCGCTCAATCTGGTGAGTCGCTTTGGGCTAACCCATCCGAGGACTGTCATGACACCCCACCCACTGGAAGCGGCGCGCTTGATCGGTCAAGAACGCGTTAATGAAGATCGCTTGGGCACGCTCAAGGCTTTGATCCATCGCTATGGAAGTGTCGCGGTGTTAAAGGGGCACGGTACGTTAGTGGGAGACGGGACTCGGACGGCGCTTAATCGATCGGGTAACCCCGGCATGGCGACGGCGGGTATGGGGGATGTGCTTTCAGGCGTGATCGGGTCTTTGATTGCCCAAGGGTTTACTTTGTGGGACGCCGCAACCCTTGGTGTCGCGCATCATGGATCAGCTGCTGATACCGCAGTTTCAAAGACGGGCGAAGCCGGTTTACTTGCCAGCGATGTGGTCTCGGGAATTGGCAGATCACTGGCAGGATTGCACTGATGCAGTGGGTGACCCAAAGCGATGAGGCAACCGAGGCGGTGGGCGCCCAGCTTGTGAGGGCGTTGAATAGAACGGGTATCATCTTTCTCAATGGCGATCTGGGCGCCGGCAAAACAACGTTCTGTCGGGGTGTGCTTCGGGCACTGGGCTACTCAGGCGCCGTCAAGAGCCCGACATTCACATTGGTTGAGCCCTACGAGTTTGATGCACTGAACATCTACCATTTTGATCTCTACAGACTCAGTCATCCCGACGAGTTAAACTATTTGGGTGTGGATGAGTATTTTCATGATCAGGCGTTGTGTTTGATCGAGTGGTCTCAGAAGGGCTCCGAGTTATTGCCCAAGCCTGATCTGGAGGTAACGATGATGGTCACTGGAGACACTGAGCGATGCCTCTCGGTCTCAGCGCAAACTCCCAGGGGTCGGACAGCGCTTGCAGGCTTGAGCGCATGACAATGGCTTTTATGGGCCCGCCGCTGACTCGATTCTTGCGTTGGGCGGCGCTCATTGTTGGGTGTTTGGCGGTCCCACTACCGGTCACTGCCCAGGACGCATGGGTGGAAAACTTACGCATCCACGCCTCGCCGGAAAAAACTCGATTGGTGTTAGATGTCAACGGGCCTTTAGAGCATACGCTTTTTGTTCTTGAGAACCCGCTCCGGTTGGTGATTGATTTACCCGAATCAAGGCTCAGGAAGGCAACGCGGCAGCAGAAACGGGGTCAGGCATCGCTTAAAAATACGGCGATCAAGAAAATTCGATTTTCTTCCGAAAAGCTCAAGGACTTAAGGGTGGTGCTCGATTTGGCTGAGCCTGTTAAACCACGAAGTTTCTTGCTCAAGCCTGTGGCGCAGTACGGTGATCGGCTCGTGATTGATTTGTTTCCAAAGCAAGTCGCCGTGGCTCAGCCATCGATCGTTCCATCGAGTCAGCCATTGCGGGACATCATCATTGCCATCGATCCCGGGCACGGGGGTGATGATCCGGGCGCAATAGGTCCTTCGAAAACCTATGAAAAACATGTGGTGTTTGCCATAGCGCAATCGCTTGCGGCAATTATCAATCGCGAACCGGGCTTTAAAGCGGTGCTGACCCGCACCGGGGATTATTATGTTGCGCACCGCCAGAGAACCGCATTGGCCCGGAAAAACCAGGCAGATGTGTTTATATCGATCCATGCTGATGCGTGGAAGACGCCCTCTGCAAGCGGTGCGTCTGTGTTTGCGATTTCTCAGCGGGGCGCAACCAGCGAGACTGCAAAGTGGCTTGCTGAAAAAGAAAATCGTGCAGATCTGATTGGCGGGGTTGGCAGCGTGAGCCTAGATGATAAAGACGATGTGCTCGCGGGAGTTTTGCTGGATCTTTCGATGACGGCGAGTTTGAGCTCGAGTCTCGAAATGGGCAGTGAGGTGGTCAAGGCAATCGCTCGAATCAATAAAATGCATAAACGATCCGTGGAGCAGGCTTCTTTTATTGTTTTGAAATCGCCGGACATTCCATCGATTCTGGTCGAGACAGGATTTATTTCCAATCCTGGAGAGGCGAAAAAGCTTCGAACTCAAAAGCATCAAGTTAAAATGGCCAATGCGATTTTTGAAGGTGTTTACGCTTACTTTCGAAAACAACCCCCGGAAGCGACCTTTTTCGCGAAGCGGATTGAGTCAGAGCCGACCATGACGGACTATCGAATTAAAAGCGGCGACACGCTGTCCGAGATTGCTCAGCGCTATCGCGTCTCCCAGCGGGCGATCAAAACCGCGAATTCGCTGAAAAATGATCGGCTCCGGGTCGGTCAAGTGCTTAAGATACCGGGACGAAGCTGATGCGTATCCAACTGTTATCAAGTCGTTTAGCCAACCAGATCGCGGCGGGGGAAGTTGTCGAAAGGCCCGCATCGGTGGTTAAGGAACTGATGGAAAATGCGGTCGATGCAGGGGCCACTCGGGTTGATTTAAGCCTTGAGGCTGGTGGCACCAAGCTCATTCGATTGCGCGATAATGGTTCTGGAATAGATGAGGCCGACTTGGCCCTGGCGTTGTCTCGGCATGCAACGTCAAAAATCGCGAGTCAGTCTGATCTCGAAGGTATTCGTTCACTGGGGTTTCGAGGAGAGGCGCTGGCTTCGATCGCCTCGGTTTCCAAGTTGACACTGACCTCGAATGCGACGGATGAGAAGGCCGGATTTAAAGTTCAGGTTGTGGGTGAGGCTATGCGTTCCGAGGTGGCTCCCGCCCCCCACGCGCGGGGAACTACCGTTGAAGTTAAGGATCTGTTTTTTAACACCCCGGCACGACGAAAATTTTTACGTACCGAAAAAACAGAATTGTCTCGTATCGACGAGATCATTCGAAAAATGACGTTGAGCCATCCCAATATCACGCTGATGGTTACCCACAACGGTAAGCCGTATCGCCAAGTTCAAGCGGTCTCAGGTCAGGTTGATCAGCAACAGAGAATTAAGACGGTGTTCGGGCAGAGTTTTGTGGATCAGGCGCTTTATTTTGAGGAAAAACTGGGTGAAGTGACGTTTAAAGGTTGGATCTCCCTGCCGACTTTTTCCCGAAGCCAAGCCGATCAACAGTATTTTTTTGTGAACGGGCGGAGTATTCGCGACAAAGTCTGTAGTCATGCGGTGCGCCAAGGGTATCAGGACGTCCTCTACCATGGACGTCATCCAGTCTACGCCATCTTTTTGGACCTTGACCCCGCGCAAGTCGATGTCAACGTGCATCCCACCAAACACGAAGTTCGATTTAGGGACAGTCGGTCGATTCACGATTTAATTTATCGAACGATTCACCGGGTTCTTGCTTCGGTCCGACCCGAGGGCAATGCGGTGCCAGCAAGCACTGATGCAGCAGCATCGATGAATTGGCCAGAAGGCGCTGAACAGGAGCAAGGCTTTACGCAAAGAAATATCGCGTTCCCCAGGAGCAGTGGGATGGGGTCCGGCTATTTTAAGTTATCTTCCTCATCGAACGGCAGTCCGGGCAATTGGACGCATTCCACCGCCAGCATCGACTTCGGTCCGGTTGAGGCCGAGGATATACCGCCTTTAGGCTATGCCTTGGGTCAACTCCATGGAGTGTATATATTGGCGCAAAATGCGCAGGGCTTGGTTGCTGTCGATATGCATGCGGCGCATGAGCGGATTACCTACGAGCGACTGAAAAATGCCATGGACCACGATGAGCTCAAAGTGCAACCGCTTTTGGTACCAGTGAGCTTGGCGCTGAGCGCCCAAGAAGTTGATTTGGTAATGGCGCTTGGGCCAGAGCTTATCCAATTAGGCTTACAGCTTGAGGTTGCCTCTGAAGAAAGTATTGTGATTCGTGGCGTGCCGGCGATGCTGGGTCGTGGAAACCCGGAGGGCTTAGTGCGAGATGTACTGTCCGACTTTTTGGAGTACGGCAGCAGCCAGAGAATGACGGAGCAAAGAGACGAATTGCTCTCAACCATGGCTTGCCACGGTTCTGTTCGGGCCAATCGAAAGTTGTCGATCCCCGAAATGAATGCCCTGCTGCGAGATATGGAAGAAACTGAAAGAAGCGGCCAATGTAACCATGGTCGACCGACTTGGTTCCAGCTTACCCTGGCTGAGCTCGATGGGCTCTTTATGAGAGGCCAATAGGTTTGAAGACGGCCTTGGTGATTACAGGCCCGACGGCCTGTGGTAAATCTGCGCTTGCTTTCGAGTTGGCGCGGCAGTTCGATGTTGAGATCATCAGCGTCGATTCGGCGCAGGTCTATCAAGGGATGGATCTCGGTACCGCGAAACCGAGCAAGGAGCAACAGTGCCAAGTTCCTCACCATTTAATCGATATCAGGGCGCCTGACCAACCTTACACAGCGTTCGATTTTTGCCAGGATGCCGAGGTTGCAATGGAGGAGATTCGTGGCCGCGGTCGGCTGCCGGTGCTCGTTGGGGGGACAATGCTCTATCTCAAAGCTTTGCGCGAAGGTATGGCTCGTTTGCCGAAAGCCGATGATGCTGTTCGGGCTGAGGTTTTGGCCGAGGCAGATCGTCTGGGCTGGGCAGCGCTGCATCAGGAACTGCAGAGGATCGACCCCGAAGCCAGTCTACGGATAAAGCCCAGTGACACTCAGAGGCTGCAACGAGCACTCGAGGTCTACCGACTCACGGGTCGGTCGCTATCTGAGTTAATCAAAGATGGCCAGCAGGGGACAACAACGGCGTTGACTGAAGTTGCGATAATGCCGATTTCAAGATCCGGCTTGCATGAGGATATTTCGGTACGATTCCGTCAAATGTTAGATCAAGGGCTCATTGAAGAGGTCGAGGGGCTCAAGCGCGATTACGACCTGCACGAGGCTTTGCCTGCGATGAAAGCGGTTGGTTATCGGCAAGTATGGCAGCACTTAAAAGGGGAGCTTAGTGCCGACGGATTGTTCGATAAAGCAGTGGTTGCAACCCGTCAGCTGGCCAAGCGACAATTGACCTGGCTGCGCGCTTGGCCTCAGTTACAAAAAATATCGGAACCGGCGCTTGATCAGCTCTTGAAAATAGAGGAAGTCGACAACATATTAAAGATAGGGTGAAAAGAGGGCCGTTCGGAAACGAGGCTTCTAAGAACGGTCTAGCCCAGGGAAGGGCTCTCAAAAAAGGTCATCGGCAGTAAACCGGTGCTTTTTTGCAAGAGCGGCGTAGCGAAAGAGCTGCGTATGATCAATAAGGAGACACCATGTCAAAAGGTCAGTCATTACAGGACCCATTTTTAAACGCATTGAGAAAAGAGCGGATTCCGGTGTCTATTTTTCTTGTCAGTGGTATCAAATTACAAGGCCAGATTGAATCCTTTGACCAATTTGTCATTCTTTTGCGCAATACGGTGAATCAAATGATCTACAAATCTGCCATTTCAACCGTTGTGCCTTCACGTCCTTTTACCTTCGATGTCGATGGCGATGCCAGTGAATCTCTGGAAGCCTCGCATTAAGGCCTCAGGCCCATAGCGTGTTTTTTGACCGGCCTACCAGCGGCTCCCAAGCGCTTCTTGTTTTCATTCAGAACAAAGGCTCCGAGCTTGCCACACCAGAAGAAATCGAAGAGCTGACCGTCTCTGCCGGCCTTATGCCGATTGCCCTCGTCAAAAGTGCCCGTAAGGAGCCGCATCCAAAAACCCTTGTCGGATCCGGTAAGGTTGAGGAAATCAAGGACGCGGCGGAATCCGCTTCAGCGGAACTGATCATCTTTAGCGAGGACTTGACCTCAACCCAAGAGCGGAATCTTGAAGCAGCGATTGGTAAGCGAGTGATGGGCCGTACGGCACTGATCTTAGAGATTTTTGCCCAACGGGCTCGCACCTTTGAAGGGCAGCTGCAGGTGGAGCTAGCTCAGCTTGACCACAGCGCTTCTCGATTGGTCAGAGGCTGGACTCACCTCGATCGTCAACGCGGCGGCGCTGGCGCCGGGCTTGGCGGTGCTGGAGAAACCCAGTTAGAAGCGGATCAACGGCTTCTGGGTGCGCGCAACAAAAAGCTTAAGGAAAAGCTAGCCAGAGTTCAGCGGCAGCGTCATCAGAGCCGACGGGCGCGGGTTAAATCCGAGACCGCGACGATTGCCCTAGCGGGTTACACCAATGCGGGGAAGTCGACTTTGTTCAATCGTTTGACCGAGGCCAATGTTCATGCCGCGGATCAATTGTTTGCAACGCTTGACCCGACGTTGCGACAGATCGCGTTACCACTTGCGGGCAAAGCCGTGCTTTCCGATACGGTGGGCTTTATTCGGGCATTGCCCCATGGATTGATTGAGGCTTTTAAGGCCACGTTAGAAGAAGTGTCTGAGTCGACCTTGATTCTCCACGTCATCGACGCTGCTGCTGATGAAAAGCAGGAGCGGGAGCTTGAGGTGAATGCGGTTTTGTCTGAGATTGGTGCAAGCCGAGTTCCTCAGTTGTTGGTGCTGAACAAATCGGATCTTGTGGAAGATGCCGGGCCAGAGGTTCGCCGAAATGCAATGGGTATCCCCGTATCGGTCCAGGTTTCGGCGATTGACGGCAGAGGGCTGCCCGCGTTGGTCCGTTGTATTGATGAGCTGATTGCCAGTGACGTGGTCAACACAGTGATCAAACTGACCCCTGAACAGGGCCGCATCAGAGCAAAGTGTTTCGAAATGGCATCAGTGATCGAAGAAGTCATGCAGGACTGTGGAACAATCGAAATGCATTTACGTATAGAAAAGAAGAACCTTGCACGCCTGAATGCGGCAATTACGAGCGCTTAGACAATGCATCTTGGCGCGATAAGTGGGAAGATAACACTCAACAGCGGATTTGGAGAAAGACATGGCCTGGAATGAACCCGGCAACGGTGGAGATAAGGATCCCTGGGGCAATCGACAGGATCAAGGACCACCCGATTTGGATGAGGCGTTTAAGAAGCTCAGAGACAATTTGGGCGGAATGTTCGGCGGCGGTAAAAACAGTGCGCCCTCGGGCGGCGGCGGTCTGACGTCATCATTGCTTATATTAATCGTCCTGGGCGGGCTCGTTGGCTATGGCCTTATGGGAATTTATACCTTGGATGAACAGGAGCGGGGCGTCGTGCTGAGATTCGGCGAAGTTCAAGAAGCCATTGTGATGCCGGGGCTTAGCTGGTACCCGCCGATTGTCGACAAAGTGATCATTCACAATGTTTCCAGAGTGAGGTCGCACCCCCATGATTCGGAGATGCTCACCGAAGACGAGAATATCGTCAAAGTGAAGCTGACGGTTCAATATGTCATCGACGATGTAAAGAAATACGCGCTCGAAGTAAGAGATCCAGAAAAAAGTCTGCATCAGTCGACCGAAGCTGCGGTCCGTCATGTCGCTGGTAGCACGGAGATGGATGAGGTTCTGACCGAAGGTCGTGCGGTGATGGGCGATGAGATTAAAGCGCGTATCCAAAACTACATGATGGCCTACGGCACGGGTATTTTCGTGACCCAGGTCAACGTCGATGAGACAGCGCCGCCAGATGCGGTTCGGGAAGCGTTTGATGAAGTCATCAGAGCCCGGGAAGACGAAGTGAGAGTGCGCAACGAGGCGGACGCCTACGCCAATCAGGTCATCCCTGAGGCCCGGGGTGAGGCGCAGCGTTACTTGGAGGAGGCCGAGGGTTATCGACAACGGGTTGTTGCCCAGGCGAGAGGTGAAGCCGAACGATTTAACCAGCTCTATGTGGAATACAAGGCTGCGCCCGAGGTCACCCGTGAGCGCATGTACCTCGATACGATGGAGGCGGTGATGTCTAACTCATCAAAAGTGATGATCGATGTCGAGGGCGGCAATAACATGATGTATATCCCGCTCGATCGCATGATGCAGCAGGGCGGACAAACCGTCCGCGGCAATGGTATGGCTGGGTCTGACTCGGTTTCTCAAAGACCCCAAGACACGACGTCTGCTCGCAGCCGTCGAGATCGTCAGTAGTTTAGGAGACTAATATGTCTAATCGATTAGCGGTAATCATGATTCTTCTGGCGGGGTTGGTTCTGATCGGATCAAGTTCGGTGTATATCGTCAACGAAATGGAGCGGGGAGTCTTACTCAGATTGGGTAAGGTGGTTAATCCTGATATTTCAACGGGCATCCATCTGAAGCTGCCTTTCATGGAAGAAGTACGCATATTCGATGGCAGAGTACTGACCGTCGATGCGCCTGCAGAACGATTTTTGACCCTGGAAAAAAAGGCATTGATCGTTGATTCTTTTGCTAAGTTCAGGGTTAAAAAAGTCGAAACCTACTATACAGCCACCTCAGGTGATCAGAGGCGAGCTGAAGAGCTCTTAAAGCAACGGATCAACAATGGCCTTCGAAACGAAATCAGTAAGCGAACCCTGCACGAAGTGGTCTCAGGGCAGCGCGACGAGTTGATGGAAGCGCTTGTGGTGGCGCTCAACGAGGTCGCGGATGCCGAACTGGGTGTCGAGGTGGTTGATGTTCGTGTTAAGCGAATTGATTTACCTCAGGAAGTGAGTCAATCCGTCTACATGCGAATGAACACCGAGCGAGATATCGAGGCCAAGGAGCATCGCGCCAAGGGGCAAGAATTAGCGGTTGGAATTCGCGCAGATGCAGACAAGCAACGAGAGGTAATCCTCGCGGAAGCGTACGGAGATGCAGAGATTGTCAGGGGTAATGGCGACGCTGAGGCGGCGGCCTCCTATGCTCGGGCCTTCAACCAAGACAAAGAGTTCTACAAGTTTTA
>Ga0209631_10002086_pt1 | contig 24450 bp, 30 predicted proteins | sample COG_08_FD_184752 | JGI IMG/M metagenome (GOLD analysis project Ga0209631, IMG submission 184752) | Pelagic Microbial community sample from North Sea - COGITO 998_met_08 (SPAdes) (version 2) | ecosystem: Environmental > Aquatic > Marine > Neritic zone/Coastal water | place: Helgoland, sampling... | reverse complement strand
CATTAATAATTATTTTCTTCTAATTTTTTTGAAAGTTCAGCGATATTATCTGGTGGCCAATTTGGTATTTCCATTCCAAGATATAATGACATCGTATTTAATACTTCTTTGATTTCATTAAGTGATTTTCTTCCAAAATTAGGTGTCCGCAACATTTCAGGTTCCGTTTTTTGTACTAAATCTCCTATGTAAATTATATTATCATTTTTAAGACAATTCATTGACCTAACTGATAGCTCTAATTCCTCAACTCTTTTTAGTAAGTTTCTATTAAATTCAGGTTCTGAAGACTTAACTTCTTTTACTATTTCTTGTGGGTCATCAAAGTTTACGAACATTGACAATTGATCCTGAAAAATTCTAGCTGAATAGGCTATAGCATCTTCCGCATCTACTGTGCCATTAGTTTCAATAGTCATTAATAATTTGTCATAATCGAGAGCACTTCCTGCTCTTGTGTTCTCAATGGAAAAGGAAACTTTTTTTACCGGACTAAATAAAGAATCGATCGAAATTAAACCAAGAGGACTATCTTCGGTTTTATTTTTTGGTGCTGGAACATAACCTTTCCCAGTATTTACCATCAATTCCATATGAAAATTAGTTTTTTCATCTAGATTGCAGATTGTTTGTTCTGGGTTTAATATTTCAATTCCTGAAACTAAAGTAATATCCTTTGCCTTAACTTCTTTTGGACCATTGATATCTAAAATAATTTTTTTTTCGCTTGATGAAGAAGATTTAATTGCTAAATTTTTTACATTTAAAACTATATCAGTTACATCTTCCCTTACGCCTTTTATAGAGGAAAATTCATGTAAAACCCCATCAATTTGTATTGCTGTTACAGCTGCACCTTGTATTGAAGATAGAAGTATTCTCCTAAGTGAGTTACCAATAGTTTGGCCAAAACCTTTTTCTAAAGGTTCTGCTATAATTGTTGCTATTGTTTTATCATCATTGCTTGTAATCTCTAATTTTTTTGGTTTTATAAGAGCTTTCCAATTTTTGTCTAAAACGTTTGATATAGTTTGCATTATACTCTCCTTCTTTTTGGCGGTCTTGCACCATTATGTGGCATAGGCGTAGTGTCCTTAATTGATAAAATTTTAAATCCTCTGGATTGTAAAGAACGTAAAGCTGTTTCTCTACCAGAGCCAGGTCCTTTAACTTGAACGGTCAAAGTTCTTAAACCCTGTTCGAAAGCTTTAGCGCCAGCGTCATCAGCTGCAACTTGAGCTGCATATGGTGTAGATTTTCTTGATCCTTTAAATCCTTTAGCACCAGCTGAAGACCAAGATACAACGTTTCCACTTTCATCAGCTATTGAAATGATAGTGTTATTAAATGTTGAATAAACATAAGCTATACCAGATGTAATATTTTTTTTAACTTTTTTCTTTTTGCTAAAAGAGCTGACTTTTTTTGACTCAACTTTTTTTGTTTCAGCTTTATTTTCAACTTTTTCGCTCTTTTTATTCATTTAAACTATTTTTTTAAGGGAGTTAATTTTTTTCCGGCAATTGCTATTGCTTTTCCTTTTCTTGTTCTAGCATTACATTGCGTTCTTTGACCCCTTACCGGTAATTTTTTTTTATGTCTTGAACCTCTATAACACGCCAAGTCTACCAATCTTTTAATATTTACTGAAACTTCTCGTCTTAAATCACCTTCAACTTTATGATTAGCATCTATGTATTCTCGTATTTTTAAAACTTGCTCCTCTGAAAGGTCATTCACTCTTTTTGATTGAGGGATTTCTAATTTTTTACATATTTTTTTAGATGAGTGCAAACCAATTCCATGAATATAGGTTAAAGCTATACTTACGACTTTATTTTGTGGAATATTTATCCCTGCGATACGAGCCATATATTAATGATTTTATTTATTCTTGCGTATTTATATTGTCTAATATCCCAAAGTCAACCCTTGATACCTTCAATTAAGTCGCTAATTTCTTTGCTAATTTCAACTATAGACCTTTCACCATTTACCACTCTCAATAAATTTGTTTGTTTATAGAAGTCTATAACAGGTGCGATATTTTTCTCATAAGTCTGATACCTCGTAACAGCTATGTCTAATGTATCATCAGATCTTTTTTGTAAAAATTTAGATGCGCAACATTCAGAATTAACAGGAGCTGGATTAAAAAATTTGTTATAAATTTTTCCACAGATTGAACAAACTGATCTACCTGTAATGCGCTTTTTGATTGCATCTAATGAGATTGATAATTTTAAAACTAAATCAATTACTTGATCATATTTTTTTAAAAGATCTTTTAAATTATTAGCTTGTAATTTGTTCCTAGGATATCCGTCAAAAATAAGTCGATTATTGTATTTGTTGTCCGAAATAAATTTTTCAATTAAATTGCTAACAACTTGGTCTGAGACAAGTTTCCCAGAATTCATCAAAGATGATATTTTTTTTCCTAGATCTGTTTTATTTCTTATTTCATTTCGTAAAAGTTCACCTGTAGATAATTGATGTAGTTTATATTTTTTTACAATAAAATTTGATTGGGTACCTTTGCCAGCTCCGGGTGGTCCAAAGATAACAATATTCATCTAATTATTACTTACCAAATTTTGTTTTTTTTATTAAAGACTCGTATTGTGAGCTCATTAATCTAGTTTGTACTTGTGTAACAGTATCCATTGCTACAACAACAACGATCAGTATAGATGTGCCGCCTAAATAAAATGGAATAGGATATTTTGCTATTAGAAACTCTGGCATTAAACATACAAAAGTTAAATAAAGAGCGCCAACAGTTGTAAGTCTTATCAGAATTGTGTCTATATATTCAGCTGTTCTTTCTCCAGGTCTAATTCCAGGAATATAACCACCGTACTTTCTTAAATTTTCAGCTGTTTCTTTTGGATTAAAAACAATTGAAGTATAAAAAAAAGAAAAGAAAATTATTCCCGATGCATATAAAAGCATGTAAAGCGGTTGTCCTTGAGTAAACATAGATGAGATTTTTAAAAACGTATCGGACTCAGCAAATCCAAAGTTTGAAATAGTAACTGGTAATAATAACAATGCTGAAGCAAAAATTGCTGGGATTACCCCAGCTGTATTAATTTTTAAAGGAAGATGTGAAGACTCGCCTCCATACATTTTATTTCCTACTTGTCTCTTAGGGTAATTTATTAATATTTTTCTCATTGCTCTTTCAAAAAAAACAATAAATAAAACTGTTAAAATTACTAATACAAATATAGCAACTATCATTAACGCTGATAAAGCGCCAGTTCTTCCAAGTTCAAATGTTGATGCTAAAGCTCTGGGTATTTCTGCGACTATTCCTGAAAAAATTATTAATGATATTCCATTTCCAACACCTCTCAGTGTAATTTGTTCTCCAAGCCACATTAAAAAAGTTGTTCCTGCTACCAAAGAAATAGTGGTAATTACCCTAAATGACATTCCAGGTTCAATGACTAAATTTCCAGCATTTTCTAAACCAACAGAAACTCCATAACCTTGCAAGCAAGCTATTAAAACTGTTCCGTATCTCGTAATCTGCGTAATTTTTTTTCTTCCAATTTCGCCTTGTTCTTTCAAATTTTTAAAATAATCAGAAACACCAGTAAGTAGTTGGACTATAATTGAAGATGATATATAAGGCATAATTCCCAAAGCAAAAATTGCCATTCTAGTTACAGCTCCTCCAGAAAACATGTTGAACATTCCCAACAAGCCTTTTTGACTAGTGGCCATAATTTCTTTTAAAGCCAAAGGATCTATTCCAGCTAAAGGAACATACGTGCCTAATCTGTAAATGATTAAAATTAATATTGTAAAAAATATTCTATTTTTCAGATCCTTAGCCTGACTAAAAGCACCAGTTGTATTCAGTGTATCACTTGACATAAATTATTATTTTTTTACAATATTTATTTTGCCGCCCGCTTTTTCAATTTTAGCTAAAGCTTGCTTGGAAAAAAAATGTGCTGAAATTTCTATATTCTTTTTAATTTCACCTGAACCAAGGATTTTTAATTTTTTAAATTTTTTATTTATTAAATTTTTTTCCTTTAAAACTTTCAAATCTAAAATCTTGTCTGTATGATATTTTGATTTATCAATAATATTCTGAATTTTAGAAAGATTTAGAACAGCTGTAACATTCTTACCTATTGATTTAAAACCTCTCTTTGGCAAACGTCTGTATAAAGGCATTTGCCCTCCTTCAAAACTTTTTATAGCTACGCCAGATCTTGACTTTTGACCTTTATGACCTCTTGAGGAAGTTTTACCTTTACCTGAACCAATACCTCTACCAACTCTTATTTTTTTTTTATTAGTTTTTAACAAACTATTTAGTTGCATTATTTTGCCTCTCTTTTTAAAACGATATCAGATATTTTTTTACCTCTTATAGCTGATAAAATTTTTGGGGAATTTTGAGATTTTAATCCATTAACACATGCTTTTAAAACATTGTGAGGATTTGCCGAGCCTAATGACTTAGCAACAATATCTTGCACTCCAAGGACTTCACATACTGAACGGATGGCACCACCAGCAATAATACCTGTTCCAGCAGGAGCTGTTCTTAAAAGAACTTTACCAGAACCGTTTTTTCCTTTGACGTCATGGTGAAGTGTTCTGCCTTCTTTTAATGGAATTTTAATTAAATTTCTTTTTGCTACTTCTGTTGCTTTTCTAATAGCATCAGGTACTTGTTTAGATTTACCCTGACCAATACCGACAGATCCTTTTTGATTTCCAACAACTACTAAAGCTGCAAATCCAAATCTTCTGCCGCCTTTAACAACTTTTGTAATTCGATTTATTGCAACCAGTTTTTCTTTAATATCACTTTCAGGTTTTTTATAATCAGCCATGTTAAAATTTTAATCCGTTTTTTCTTAATGTCTCAGCAAATGCCTTTACTCTACCGTGATATTTATACTCACCTCTATCAAAGTAAACCTTGTTAATATTTTTTTCTTTAGCTCTTTTTGAAAGAATTTCACCAAGGAGACTAGACTTTTCCATCTTTTTAATTTTTTTTGACTTAAATTCTTTTTCTATAGAAGAAGCAGAAACTAAAGTTATATGTTTTTTATCATCAATTATTTGAGCTGACAGATTGTTTAGTGATTTATTTACAGAAATTCTGTACCTATTTTCACTTACAAGCTTCAATTTTTTTCTATTTCTTAGCTTTCTTTTTATTTTATTATTAATTTTATTCATTATTTCTTTTTACCTTCTTTTCTTAAAACGAATTGACCTTTTTCTTTTATGCCCTTTGCTTTATAAGGTTCAACTGGTTTTAAATTCTTAATATCAGCTGCAATTTTTGAAACCAACTCTTTATCTACGCCACTTATCTTAATTATAGTTTGTTTTTCAACAGTAATTTTGACTTCTTTTGGTATTTTAAAATTTACATCATGGCTAAAACCAATTTGTAGATTTAAAATTTCTCCTTTTAAATTTGCTCTAAAACCGACACCACTAAGTTCTAAAATTTTTTCATGACCTTTTGATACACCATCTACAGCATTATTTATTAAACTTCTATAAGTCCCCCACATTATTGAAGTTTTTTTATCAATTTTTTTTTCAAGAGGTAATATTTGGAATTCACTTTCATTTAATTTTGATGAAAAAATTTTATCATTAATAGTTAATTTTTTTGTTCCTTTAGGTCCTGTAATAGTTAAAAGAGCTCCTTCAATTTTTATTGAAGACTCTTTTGGAATTATAATATTTTTTTTTCCAATTTTAGACATTAAAAGACCCTACAAATTACCTCTCCGCCAACATTATTTTTTCTAGCCTCGGCATCGCTCATAACTCCTTTTGGTGTAGATAGTATCGCGAGTCCAAGCCCATTCATCACTTTTGGAATACTTGTTGCTCTAGAATAAACTCTTCTACCTGGTTTGGATACACGTTTTATTTCTTTAATGACTGGATCGCCTTCATAATATTTTAATGAAATTTTTAAACTTGTTTTATTGTTTTCGGTTTTTTCAATAAAATAATCTTTAATATAACCTTCGGTTTTAAGAATTTCTAAAATGTTTTTTCTAAAATTAGATGAAGGTATTGCAACAGAATTAAGCGATCTCATCTGTCCATTTCTAATTCTTGAAAACATATCACCTATTGGATCTGTAAATGTCATATTTCTCCTACCAGCTTGATTTAGTTATACCAGGAATTTTACCAGCGGAAGCCATATCCCTTAGTGCAATTCTTGATATTTTTAATTTTCTATAAACTCCATGTGGTCTACCTGATACCTCACATCTGTTTCTAATTCTTATTTTTGCAGAATTTTTTGGAAGTTTATTTAATTTTAATTGAGCTTCAAATCTTTCAGACAACTCTAATTTTCTATTATTAATTATCTTTTTTAAAGCAGCTCTTTTTTTTGCATACTTCTTAACTAATTTAATTCTTTTTAAGTTTTTTTGTACTGCGCTTGTTTTTGCCATACCTGTCCTTAGTTTATCTTTTCATTTAATGGAAAATTGAATTCTTTTAATAATTCTAATGTTCCTTCTTTACTTTTACTTGATGTAACTATTGTGACATCTAACCCTCTAATTTTGTCTACTTTGTCAAAATTAACCTCTGGGAAAATTATGTGTTCTTTAATTCCAAAGGAATAATTAAAGGAGTTATCAATACTTTTAGAAGACAAACCTCTAAAGTCTTTGATTCTGGGTAATGCTATATTTACTAATCTGTCCATAAACTCATACATTTTTTGTGCTCTCAATGTAACTTTAATACCAGCATTTGATCCCTTCCTTGTTTTAAAGTTTGAGATTGATTGTTTAAATTTTGTTACAATTGGTTTTTGACCTGCTATTAAGGCCATATCATCAATACAAGCTTTAATTTTTTTTCCATCTGAGGCGTCTTCACCTAAACCCATGTTTAAAATAATTTTAAGAATCTTAGGCACATCATGTTTATTTTTTAATGAAAGCTTGCTCATTAGCTTAATTATTATCTCTTTTTCATATGTATTTTTTAACCTTGCCATTATTTTTTATCAGCTACTTTCTTTTCATTTTTTTTTAAATCTATGTTTTTAACATTTGATTGATGAATAAAGCTTTCCTTTGAGATTATGCCACCCTTGTTTTCTTTTGTAGGTTTAGTGTGCTTCTTGATCATGTTTATTGACTTAATCTTTATTTTATTTAATTTTCTATTAATTTCTAATATTTCACCTGTTTTACCTTTATCTTTTCCAGTGATAATTTCTACTTGCATTCCTTTTTTTAAATACATTTTAAAGAACCTCCGGGGCAAGTGAAATTATTTTAGTATGTCCTTTATTTCTAAGCTCTCTAGTAACAGGTCCAAAAATACGAGTACCTATTGGCTCACCTTTATCATCGGTTAAAACAACTGCGTTTTTGTCAAATTGGACTTTAGATCCGTCATCTCTAAAAATTTCTTTTCTTGTTCTTACTACAACAGCTTTGTGGACAGCTCCTTTTTTTACCTTCCCTTTTGGTATTGCGTCTTTTACACTTATTACTATTATGTCTCCAACAGAAGCATATCTTCTTTTTGAACCACCGAGTACTTTAATACATTCAACTCTTTTTGCTCCTGTGTTGTCTGCAACCGTAAGTTCAGTTTGAATTTGTATCATTATTCAATTACCTGCCAAGTTTTTTTTTTTGAAAAAGGTTTACATTCAATTATTGAAACTTGTTCACCTTCTTTAAATTTATTTTTTTCATCGTGAGCATGATATTTTTTTGATCTTTTAATTACCTTTTCATAAAAAGGATGTTTAAATTTCCTTGTAACTTGAACAACAATAGTTTTGTTGTTTTTTGCGCTTGTGACTGTTCCTTTTAAAATTTTTTTTGTCATTTTGAATTTTTTACTGTCGTATATAATCTTGCAATACTTTTCTTAATCTCATTGTATTGAGCGGGATTGTTAATTTGATTATTTATTTTTTTAAACCTGATATTAAATAAATCTTTCTTCAACATTAAAATCTTTTTTTCCGCTTGGTCTTTAGTCAATTTTTTATCCTCTTTTTTTTTTGGCATTATCTTTTTATAAATTTTGTTTTTATAGGAAGTTTAGCTGAGGCTTTATACAACGCTTCTCTTGCAATTTCTTCACTCACTCCATCTATTTCAAATATAATTCTACCAGGTTTAACTCTACAAGCATAGTATTCGGGAGAACCTTTACCTTTACCCATTCTCACTTCGGTAGGCTTTTTTGAAACTGGAATGTTTGGAAAAATTCTCGTCCAAACTTTACCGGTACGTTTCATGTATCTTGTTAATGCTACCCTTGCTGCTTCAATTTGTTTACCGATAATTCTTTCTGGTTGAGTAGCTTTTAGTCCAAACTGACCATAATTTAATTTAACAGCTCTTGCTGCATTGCCATGTATTCTACCTTTGAATGCTTTTCTGTATTTAGTTCTGACTGGCTGTAGCATTTTTCACCCTTTCTTTTTTTTCTTTTTCAACATCTTTAGCCATTAACTCGCCTTTATAAATCCAAACTTTAACACCGATAATTCCATAGGTAGTTAGAGCTTCCGCAAATCCGTAATCTATATCGGCTCTGAGTGTGTGAGAAGGTATACTTCCTTCACGTAACCACTCAGTTCGAGCAATTTCATTGCCTGCTAATCTACCGCTTAACATAACTTTTATTCCTTTTGCGTTAAGCCTCATCGCAGATTGCATTGCTCTTTTCATGGCTCTTCTATATGCAATTCGTTTAACTAATTGTTGTGCTATATTTTCGGCAACTAAATTTGAATTTAGTTCTGGTTTTTTAATTTCTTTTATATTTACGTTAACATCACCATCTGTGATTTTCATAATATTTTTTTTAATTTTTTCTATGTCTGCACCTTTTTTTCCAATTACAAACCCTGGTCTTGATGTATGAATTGAAACAGTGCATTTTTTTGAGGAACGCTCAATAATAATCTCAGAAACACCCGAGTTAATTACGTTTTTTTTAATATAATTTCTAATTTTAAAATCTTCTATTAAATATCTACCAAAATCTTTCTTTTTAGCAAACCATGTAGAATCCCATCCTCTATTAATTCCAAGTCTTAATCCTATAGGATTTATTTTTTGTCCCATTATTTATTTACCTTCTTATTTTTCTTTTCCTCTAAAATTACAGTTATCCTACTAAACGGTTTTTTTATGGGGCTTGCCCTGCCTTTTGCTCTAGGTCTAAATCTTTTCATAACCAATGATTTACCAACATAAGCCTCTTTTATAAACAAATTATCAATATCAAATTGATTATTGTTTTCTGCGTTTGATATGGCAGACTTAACTGTTTTGCTTACATCTTTAGCTATTCTTTTTCTTGAAAACTCTAAGTCTCTCAATGCAACGTCTACTTTCTTTCCTTTAATAAAATTACAAACTAGCGCTAGCTTTCTAGGACTTGTTCTTACATTTTTGTTTATTGCTTTTACTAAAGAAATATTTTTTTCCATTATTTTTTATCCCCATCTGGCTTTGCAGCAGGTGCAGCCGCTTTTTTATCTGCTGGAGTATGACCTTTAAATGTTCTAGTAGGAGCAAACTCACCTAGTTTGTGACCAACCATTTCCTCCGAAATAGTTATTGGTATAAAAGATTTTCCATTATGAATCATAAAGCTATGTCCTATAAAATCAGGGATTATTGTCGAGTGTCTTGACCAAGTCTTAATTGGTTTTTTGTTGGGTTCATTTTTAAGTTTATCAATTTTTTTCAGTAAACTTGGGTGAACAAAAGGTCCTTTCCATATAGATCTAGCCATTATTTTTTCCTTTTATTCCTTCTAGTTATAATAAATTTATCACTTCTCTGAGGTCTTCTTGTTTTTAAACCTTTTGCTGATTGTCCCCACGGAGAAACAGGACTTCTTCCACCAGATGTTTTTCCTTCACCTCCTCCATGTGGGTGATCTACAGGGTTCATCGCAACACCTCTTGTTTGAGGACGTTTTCCTCTCCATCTATTTCTTCCCGCTTTACCAATTTTAACGTTTTTTTGGTCTGGATTTGAAACTGTTCCAATTGTTCCAGTGCAAGCACTATTTACTTTTCTTGTTTCGCCTGAAGATAACTTTAATATGGCATAATCCCCATCATACCCAGATAGAGTTATTGAGGAACCAGCAGATCTAGCAAGTTTTCCGCCATTGCCGGGTATTAACTCAACGTTATGTATAAAAGTGCCTGGCGGTATATCTTTAAGCTCTAGTGAATTACCAGTCTTGATTTCTACATTTTTACCAGCTTCTACGGTATCTCCTATTTTTAAACCTTGAGGTGAAATTATGTATGCTTTTTCTTTGTCTTCATATGTTATTAAAGCAATATAAGCAGTTCTATTAGGATCGTATTCAATTCTATCTACAATAGCTTTCATATTTTTCTTTTTTCTGAAAAAATCAATAATCCTAAATTTATGTTTAGAGCCACCACCCATATGTCTTGAAGTAATACGCCCTGCGTTATTTCTACCACCAGTGACATGCTGGCCTCTAGTTAATGGCTTATATGAAGACCCTTTCCATAAGCTACTTTTATCTACTATTACTGTTCCTCTTGTAGTTTTTGTATAGGGTTTAAATGTTTTTAGTGCCATTATTAAATTCCTGTAGTTAGATCTATACTTTGACCTTTTTTAAGTGTTATTATTGCTTTTTTATACCCACTTTTGATAGATTTTTTTCCTTGCTTCATTTTTAGTTTGGACTTTTGATTAATAATATTTACTTTTATTACATTAACTTTAAAAAGTTTTTCTATATTTTTTTTAATAGTTTTCTTATTAGCTTTTTCATGTACTTTGAAAACAGTTTTATTTTGTTCTGATAAAATTGTAGCTTTTTCAGTGATAATTGGGTTTCTAATCGAGTCTATATGATTAATTTTTTTCATTTAAAACCCTTTCTTGAATTTTTTTTATTGATGAAGACGTCATTATTACGTCTTTATATTTAAATAAATCGTAAATATTAGCACCATCGTCTTTTATCAATTTTACATCTTTAATGTTTCGAGCAGACTTATCTATATTTTTTATTGAGTCACTGTCAGAAATTATTAACACATTCACTAATTTATTTTTAACAAGAAACTTATTGAACTCTTTTGTTTTTTTTATTTCTTTTTTTACATCTGCTAAAATATGTAAATTCTTATCTAAATTCTTTTTTGATAATGTTTGAGCAAGAGCAAGTTTTCTTACTTTTTTATTAATCTTTTTAATTTTGTAGACTGCACCTTTTGGACCATGAGCAACACCTCCACCAACAAATAAAGGTGCTTTTTTACTAGCATGCCTAGCTCCACCTCCGCCTTTTTGAGGTACAATTTTCCTAGTAGAACCTTTTATTTCATTTCTTTGTTTAGTTTTAGCAGTTCTTGGTTTCGCATGATTTAATTGCCAATCTATAACAAATTTAATTAATTTATGATTCACTTTTAGTTTAACTAGTTTATCTGAGATCTCTATTGTATCTGCTTTCGTTCCATCAATGCTTAGAAGAGGAAATTTCATTTATTTCTTTCCTTTCTTAGCGGCAGCAGCTTTAACTTTTGCTTCATATTTTTCTTTAATAGTTTTTCTAGTGACATTTTTTACTGACTCTCTTAATAATACAGTTGAGTTTTTTGAACCTGGTATAGAACCTTTTAAATATAATAAACTATTTTCTAAATCTGACTTTATTACTTCTAAATTTAACATTGTTCGTAATTTATCACCCATGTGCCCAGCCATCTTTTTTCCTTTAAAAACTTTTCCAGGATCTTGTCTTTGTCCTGTAGAACCATGTGACCTATGAGAAACAGAAACACCATGTGAAGCTCTTAGACCGCCAAAATTCCATCTTTTCATTACACCGGCAAAACCTTTTCCTATGGTCTTTGATTTAACATCTAAAAATTTTTTATCTTTAAAGATTTCCAAACCTAGTTCGTTACCCTCTTTGTATTGGTCATTATTTTCTACTCTAAATTCTTTAAGGATTTTTTTAGGTTCCGTATTCTTCTTAGCAAAATAACCTTTCATCTGCTTAGTAAGTTTAGAATTTTTTAATTTGAAAAAACCTAATTTAACCGCACTATAGCCTCTTTTCTCTTTTGAGATTACATCCAAAACTCTACCTTTTTCTACCTTTATAACTGTTACAGGAACAGATTGACCACTATCCATGAATTCTCTAGTCATCCCTATTTTTGTTCCTATTAATCCAATGCTCATAATTTATATCTTTATTTCAATATCTACACCTGAAGCTAAATCTAATTTCATCAAAGCTTCTACTGTTTGCGGTGTTGGTTCAATAATATCTATTAATCTTTTATGTGTTCTTGACTCAAATTGTTCTCTACTTTTTTTATCAATATGCGGAGATCTTAAAACTGTGTACTTTTCAATTCTTGTTGGAAGGGGAATTGGTCCTTTAACTTGAGCGCCAGTTCTTTTAGCAGTATTAACAATTTCTTCAGTAGATAAATCTAGAATTTTATTATCATAAGCCTTCAAATGTATTCTTATATTTTGATTTTCCATAAATTAAGCTAGTTTCTTTGTTACTTCATCCTGTACGTTTTGTGGAACTTTATCATAATGACTAAATTGCATCGTGTATTGAGCTCTTCCTTGTGTGGAAGAACGTAAGTTATTTATATATCCAAACATATTTGCTAGTGGCACAGTTGCATTAATTGCAGTTGCATTACCTCTAGCCTCTGTAGAAGCTACTTGGCCACGTCTACTATTCAAATCACCGATGACATCGCCCATAAAATCTTCAGGCGTAACTACTTCAACCTTCATCATCGGTTCTAACAGTTTCAAAGTAGCTTTTTGACAGGCTTCTCTAAAACACATTCTTGATGCTATTTCAAAAGCTAATACACTAGAGTCAACATCGTGATGCAATCCGTCTAAAATTGTTACTTTGTAATCTATAACTGGAAAACCTGCTAATATTCCGCTTTCTGCAACGCTTAAAACACCTTTTTCAACACCTGGAATAAATTCTTTTGGTATTGCTCCACCTTTAATTTTATTTTCAACTTCACGGCCCTGCCCTGGTTCAAGTGGTTCAACGCTTAAAGTAACTTTGGCAAACTGGCCAGAACCTCCGCTTTGTTTTTTATGAATATAAGTGACTTCTGTTGATCCTAAAATTGTTTCTCTATAAGCAACTTGAGGTGCGCCAACGTTGGCTTCCACTTTAAATTCTCTTTTCATCCTATCTACAATAATATCTAAGTGTAATTCACCCATGCCTTTTATAATTGTTTGTCCTGATTCTTCATCAGAAGTAACTCTAAATGATGGATCTTCTTTAGCTAATCTAGCTAAAGCTTCTCCCATTTTTTCTTGGTCTGCTTTAGTTTTAGGTTCAACTGCAATTTCTATTACAGGATCAGGGAATTCCATTGGCTCTAATAAAATTGGTTTATTTTCATTACATAAAGTGTGTCCCGTTATTGTGTGTTTTAGCCCAGCTAATGCAACTATGTCTCCTGTTGTAGCTTCTTTGATGTCTTCTCTGCTGTTTGCGTGCATTAAAAGCATTCTTCCAACTCTTTCTGTTTTTTCTTTTGAAGAGTTATATACTGAAGTACCAGCTTGTATTTTACCTGAATAAATTCTTATAAATGTTAAAGAACCAACAAAAGGGTCATTTGCAACTTTAAAAGCTAAAGCTGAAAATGGTTCGTTATCATCAAATTTCATATCTAGCTTCTCTTCAGAGTTTATTTTTGTTGCTTCTATAGACCCAATATCTTTTGGACTAGGAAGATAGTCTATAACCGCATCTAATAATGGTTGAACGCCTTTATTTTTAAATGCAGAACCGGTAGTGATAGGAACAAAATTAAATCCTAAAGTACCTTTTCTAATACATTTTCTTAAATCATCTTCTGATGGCTCTTTTCCATCCAGATACATCTCCATTAATTTTTCATCTTCTTCTACAGCAGCTTCAATTAATTCTTTTCTGTAAATATTTGATTTTTCTTTTAGATCATCTGGAATATCGACAATATCAAACTTAGCGCCTAGGTCTTCGTTCTGCCAAATAATTGCTTTCATCTTTACTAAGTCTATTACGCCTTTTAAATCAGCCTCAGAACCAACAGGTAATTGTAAAACTAAAGGTTTGCAACCAAGTCTCTCTTTGATCATATCTACACAACGGTAAAAATCTGCACCAGTTCGATCAAGTTTGTTCACAAAACATATTCTTGGAACTTTGTATTTATCAGCTTGTCTCCAAACTGTTTCTGACTGAGGTTCAACACCTGCAACTCCATCAAAAACACAAACTGCCCCATCTAAAACTTTTAAAGATCTTTCTACTTCAATTGTAAAATCTACATGGCCAGGCGTGTCTATAATATTAATTCTATGGTCTCGCCAAAAGCAGGTTGTGGCTGCAGAAGTAATAGTAATACCTCTTTCTTGTTCTTGCTCCATCCAGTCCATTGTTGCAGCACCGTCATGTACTTCACCAATTTTATGACTTTTCCCTGTGTAGTATAAAACTCTTTCAGTAGTAGTTGTTTTACCAGCATCAATGTGGGCCATGATTCCAATATTTCTATATTTATCTAAAGTGTACTTAGCCATAATTTTTTACCATCTAAAATGAGCAAAAGCTTTATTTGACTCTGCCATTTTATGTGTGTCTTCTCTTTTTTTTATTGCTGAACCTTTGTTTTGAGATGCATCTAAAATTTCTGCGTATAATTTTTCTGCCATTGTTTTGTTTTTTCTTTTTCTAGTAGCGTCCATTATCCATCTTAATGCCAAAGCTTGAGCTCTTTTAGCTTTTACTTCCACTGGAACTTGATAAGTTGCACCACCAACTCGTCGTGACCTACATTCAAGATTAGGTTTTACGTTTGTTATTGCTGTATTAAAAATTTTTAATGGGTCTTCACTATTTTTTAATTTTATTTTTTCAAGAGCATCATAAAGGATTTTTTCTGCTGTAGATCTTTTACCATCATACATAATAGAATTAATAAACTTTGAAACTACCTCTGAATGAAATTTTGGATCAGGATAGACTTTTCTAACTGGTGCTTTTCTTTTTCTTGACATAAATTATTTCGGCTTTTTTGTTCCGTATAAAGATCTTCTTTTCTTACGATTAGCAACACCTTGGGTGTCTAAATTTCCTCTTAGTATGTGGTATCGAACACCAGGTAAATCTTTTACACGTCCGCCACGCAGAAGTACAACAGAGTGTTCTTGCAAATTGTGTCCTTCACCTGGTATGTAAGCTGTTACTTCAAAACCATTAGATAGCCTTACTCTAGCTACTTTTCGTAAAGCTGAGTTAGGTTTTTTAGGTGTTGTTGTGTAAACTTTAATACAAACGCCCCTCTTTAAAGGTTGTTTTTCAAGAGCAGGAACTTTATTTCTAGCTATTGGTTTAATCCTGCTTTTTTTAATCAACTGATTAATTGTTGGCATAATAATATTTTGAAGTTGAGATAAGGAAAACCTTTGAAGATTTTTTGTTAGTGTTTAAGGTTATAATCTGCCTTACATCTAACATTCAAAATTTGCCGTAAATTAGCATTGAATTGATAAAAGTCAATATTTAAGGGGATTTGATTGATAATTAAGCTGTCTGTTCGGGTACTTCTGTAGCTGATTCTAGCTCTTGTTTCTTTAATTCCTCAAGACGAGCTTTATCTTGTGCCCCAGCTTCTTTGTCCCAACTAATTTTTGTAAGGCCGGTACCGGCGGGAACTAGCCTTCCTACTATAACATTTTCTTTCAAACCTTCTAATGAGTCTACTTTTCCTTTAATTGAAGCGTCAGTTAATACTCTTGTTGTTTCTTGAAATGAGGCAGCTGAAATAAAGGAGTTAGTTTGTAAAGAGGCCTTTGTTATACCCAGAAGAACTCTTTCGAAAATAGCTGGTTTTTTCTTTTCTTCTCTTAGTTTTTCATTAATTACATTAATATCCAGTAAATCGATTACTTCACCTGATAAAAGATCTGAGTCCCCAGGGTCTTTAATTTCAACTCTTTTTAGCATTTGTCTTACTATTGTCTCTATATGTTTATCATTAATTACAACACCCTGAAGTCGATATACTTCCTGAACTTCAGTAACAAAGTACTCTGTTAGCTTTTCTACACCTAAGACTCTTAAAATATCATGAGGCAATGGAGCTCCGTCTAACAAATACTCACCTTTTTTTATTTTTTCACCTTGGTTAAAATTAACATGTTTGCCTTTAGGAATTAGATAATTAGAAGTCTCACCATTAGTTGAGACTATTGAAATTTTTTGTTTTCCTCTTACTTCTTTGCCAAATTCTATCATCCCATCATTTTCTGCTATAATTGCACTATCTTTTGGTTTTCTTGCTTCAAATAATTCCGCTACTCGTGGAAGACCACCGGTGATATCTTTTGTTTTTGAAGTTTCTTTAGGTAATCTTGCTAGTACATCTCCAGCTGAAATTTTTTGACCATCTTTAACAGATAGAATAGTGTCAGGAACTAAGTAGTATCTAGCTTCATTTCCATCTGCTTTTTTAATAATTTCACCTTTTTCGTTTCTTAAAGTTATTCTTGGTTTTAGTTCAGAATTCTTAGATGAAGACTTCCAGTCTGTAACAGATTTTGATGATAGACCTGTGGCATCATCAAGAGTTTCTGTTAAAGAACTTCCTTCCATTAAATCCATATAATTTACTATACCTCCTGTTTCGGCAATAACTGGAAGTGTATACGGATCCCATTCAGCAATTTTTTTTCCTTTTTCAATCATATCACCATCTTTAAAAAATAATTTTGATCCATAATTAACTTTATAAATTGCTAACTGTCTCTTTTGATCATCTTCAATACTTAATTGAGTATTTCTTCCCATTACAATTATGTTTTTCTTCGAATCTTCAATTAAATTTTTATTAATAATGTTCAACTTTCCATTAGTTTGTGAAATTATTTGTGACTCTTCTTTGATCTGCGCTGTTCCACCTACGTGAAAAGTTCTCATTGTTAATTGTGTGCCAGGTTCACCAATTGATTGTGCGGCGATCATTCCTACCGCTTCACCTATACTAACAAGTTTTCCTCTTGCCAAATCTCTTCCATAACAAACCTGACAAACTCCCTTGGTTGAGGCACAAGTAATAACTGAATATACATTAACTACTTTAACTCCTGCGGCATCAATTTTTTCACAATCAAATTCATCAATTAATTTATCTTTTTTTATTATTATCTCGCCAGTTACTGGGTTTTTAATATTTTCAGCAATTACTCTTCCTAGAACTCTTTCAGATAAACTTACCAGTATGTTTCCACCTTCTATAATTTCAGAAATTGTTACTGAAGATCTTTTTTTTGGGTCACACTCAGCTTTAGTTATCTGAACGTCTTGAGCAACGTCGCACAATCTTCTAGTTAAGTAACCTGAATTAGCTGTTTTTAAAGCTGTATCTGCCAAACCTTTTCTTGCGCCGTGCGTTGAGTTAAAATATTCTAAAACTGACAAACCTTCTTTAAAATTAGCTATAATTGGTGTTTCAATAATTTCTCCAGACGGTTTTGCAATAAGTCCTCGCATTCCCGCCAATTGTTTCATTTGTGCTTGAGATCCCCTAGCACCAGAATCAGCCATCATGTATACAGAATTTGTTTCTATTCTATCATCATCATATATTTTTTCTGCAGATGATATTTCTTTCATCATTTCATTTGCAACTGTGTCAGTGCATTTAGACCAGATATCTACAACTTTATTATATTTTTCCCCTCTAGTGATTAATCCATCAGAGTATTGTTTTTCATATTCTTCGATTTGTTTTTTTGTGCTGCTTATTAAGTTTACTTTTGTTTTTGGAATAATTAAGTCATCTTTTCCGAAAGATATACCTGCTTTAAAAGCATGTTTGAATCCAAGTGTTTTTATTCTATCGCAAAAAATTACTGTTTCTTTTTGCCCACAATATCTGAAAATAGTATCTATAACTTCAGAGACATTCTTTTTAGTCAATAGTTTATTAACTAAAGCAAATTTTATATTATAATTTTTAGGTAAAACATTTGCTAATAAAAATCTTCCAGCAGTACTAGTGTATTTTTCAATTACCATATTACCTTCTTGATTTAAGGTTGAAAAAGTTGACACTATCTTAGAGTGCAAACTGATTGATTTATTTTCTAAAGCTTGTTCGATTTCCTCAATATCTGTAAATATTCCTTTAGGTTTTTTTTCGGACTCTTCAGCTTGTGACAAATAATAAATTCCTAAAACTATATCCTGACTTGGAACAATAATTGGTTTGCCATTAGATGGGCTTAAAATGTTATTTGTAGACATCATTAAAACTCTAGCTTCTAATTGAGCTTCTAAACTCAAGGGTATATGAACAGCCATTTGGTCACCATCAAAGTCAGCATTAAATGCAGCACAAACTAAAGGATGAAGTTCGATTGCATTACCTTCAATAAGTTTTGCTTCAAAAGCTTGAACGCCTAATCTGTGAAGCGTAGGAGCTCGATTTAATAAAATAGGGTGTTCTCTTATTATATGCTCAAGGCAATCCCACACCTCGCTCTTTTCTTTTTCTACTAATCTTTTTGCTTGTTTAATAGTTGTAGCCAATCCCAGTTTATCTAAACGCGCATATAAAAAAGGCTTGAAAAGCTCTAGAGCCATTTTTTTTGGTAAACCACACTGATGAAGTTTTAATTCCGGACCTACTACAATTACTGATCTTCCTGAATAATCAACTCTTTTACCTAATAGATTTTGTCTAAATCTTCCTTGTTTACCTTTAAGCATTTCTGCTAGAGATTTTAAAGGTCTTTTACCTGTACCGGTGATTACTCTTCCTCTTCTTCCATTGTCAAATAATGCATCAACGGACTCTTGGAGCATTCTTTTTTCGTTTCTTACAATTATATCTGGAGCTTTCAAATCTAAAAGTCTCTTTAATCTGTTATTTCTATTGATTACACGTCTATATAAGTCGTTTAAATCTGATGTGGCAAACCTGCCTCCATCTAAAGGCACTAAAGGTCTTAATTCTGGAGGAATAACTGGAACTGATTTTAAAATCATCCACTCCGGCTTGTTTCCTGAATTTATAAATGACTCGATTAATTTTAATCTTTTTATTGTTCTCTCCTCAGTTACTTTCGACTTTATGTTTTTTAGAGAATCTCTTAATTTTTGCTGTTCTTTTTTAAGATCTAAATTAACAAGAATTTCTCTAACGGCCTCTGCACCAATTCCTGCTGAAAAAGCATCTTCACCAAACTCTTCTTGGGCTTTTATCAACGCTTCTTCTGAAATAAGTTGTCCTTTTTTTAATGTCGTTAGACCAGGTTCTACAACTATAAAGCTCTCAAAATATAAAACTTTTTCAACTTCCTTAAGCTTCATATCAATCGCCAAGGAAATTCTGCTTGGTAAGGATTTTAAAAACCAAATATGTGCAACTGGGCAAGCTAAATCAATGTGCCCCATTCTCTCTCTACGAACGTTGGATTTTGTTACTTCTACTCCACATTTTTCACAAATAATGCCTCTAAATTTCATTCTTTTGTACTTACCGCACAAGCACTCGTAGTCTTTGACTGGACCGAATATTCTGGAACAAAAAAGACCATCTTTCTCTGGTCTAAAAGTTCTGTAATTTATTGTTTCTGGTTTTTTGATTTCGCCATAAGACCAAGATTTAATTTTTTCTGGGCTAGCTAAAGTTATCTTTATGCTATTAAAATTATTTTCTTGAGTGATGTTTTGATTCTCAAAATTTTTTGTAAGGTTTTTTTCCATTTTTAATTTAATTCTATGTTTAATCCAAGTGCTCTTATTTCTTTAACCAAAACATTAAATGATTCGGGTACTCCAGACTCAAAATTATTATTTCCTTTAACTATAGTTTCATAAACTTTAGTTCTTCCAGCTACATCATCAGATTTTACCGTCAATATTTCTTGAAGAGTATAAGATGCACCATAAGCTTCTAAAGCCCAAACTTCCATCTCTCCAAATCTTTGTCCACCAAGCTGTGCTTTACCGCCAAGCGGTTGTTGTGTGACTAAACTGTAAGGACCAGTTGATCTTGCATGAATTTTATCTTCTACTAAATGATTAAGTTTAAGCATATAAATTATTCCAACAGTTACCGGTCTATCAAATCTTTCTCCAGTTTGTCCATTCCATAAATTTGTTTGACCAGAATTGGGTAGTTTAGCTAAATCTAACATTTTTGTAATATCTTCCGTGCTAGCACCATCAAAAACAGGAGTCGCGATAGGTACTCCGTTAGATAAATTTTGTACTAATTCTGCAACTTCTTTATTAGATAGTTTTGAAATAACATTATCATAGTGTGTTTTTCCGTAAATTTCTTTTAACTTTTCTTTAATTTTATCAATCTCTTTATCAAAATTTTTTAAATGTTCTTTTATTTGATCACCTAACTCGGAACACGACCAACCTAAATGAGTTTCTAAAATTTGACCAACGTTCATACGACTTGGAACACCTAATGGATTAAGCACTATATCGACAGGTTTACCATTTTCCATATATGGCATATCTTCAATTGGCACAATTTTACTTACAACACCTTTGTTTCCATGCCTACCAGCCATCTTATCCCCGGGCATTAATCTTCTCTTCATCGCTACAAACACTTTTACCACCTTCATTACGGTAGGTAATAAATCATCCCCTTGTTGAATTTTTGTAACCTTATCTTCAAATCTCAAACGAATATCCTCAGAAGCATTATCAAATTGATTTTTCAATTTTTCTAAATCAGTATTTAAATCTTGTTTTTGTAAAGGTATTTTCCAAAGCTCTTTTAAATTTATATTTTCGAGATCATTTTGATTAAGGGTTGTGCCTGGTTTTAAATCTTTAAATTGTTTGTTGATAGGCTCTCCATTAAGCAAATCTATAGCTCTTAGCTTAATATTTCTATTAAGTATTTCTTCTTCAACTTTCTTGTCTTCTTGGACTACTTCAATCTCCGCTCTTTCAATTGCAATAGATCTTTCGTCTTTTTCTATCCCATGTCTATTAAACACTCTTACATCGATGACTACACCTGAGCTACCTGAAGGTAGTTTTAGAGAAGAGTCTCTTACATCGGTAGCTTTTTCACCAAATATTGATCTTAGTAATTTTTCTTCAGGACTTGATGACGTTTCACTTTTTGGAGTTACTTTACCTACCAATATATCGCCCGGTTTTACTTCAGCTCCTACATAAACTATTCCAGACTCATCGAGGTTTCTCAAACTTTCCTCACTTACATTAGGTATGTCTCTTGTAATTTCCTCAGCGCCAAGTTTGGTATCCCTTGCCATTGATTCGTATTCTTCAATATGAACAGATGTGAATACATCGTCTGTTACACATCTTTCTGAAATTAATATTGAGTCTTCAAAGTTGTATCCTTGCCAAGGCATGAAGGCAACAGTTACATTTTTTCCTAAGGCTAATTCTCCTAGTTTAGTTGCTGGACCGTCAGCGATAATGTCTCCTTTTTTAATTTTGTCGCTAACTTTAACTAAAGGTTTTTGATTAATACATGTATTTTGATTAGATCTTTGAAATTTTGAGAGGTTATAAATATCAACTGTAGACTGAGATAAATCTGTAACATCAGTTGCCTTTACAACAATTCTTTTTCCATCAATTTTATCCACTACGCCACTTCTTTTGGCAACGATAGTTACACCAGAGTCTAACGCAACATCTGACTCTATACCGGTACCCACTAAAGGTGCCTCTGGTTTTAATAATGGAACAGCTTGTCTCATCATATTAGAACCCATTAATGCTCTATTAGCATCATCATTTTCTAAAAATGGAATTAAAGCTGCTGCAACAGATACTAGTTGCTTAGGAGAAACATCAATGTAATCAATGTTATCTCTTGAGGATAATTCAAAATTAAGATTTTTTCTACAGGCTACAAGCTCTTCAGAAAATGAACCGTCATTATTTAAAGAAGAATTTGCTTGAGCTATAGTATATTTTTCTTCTTCTATTGCAGATAAATATTTAATTTCTGAGGTTACTTTGCCATTAACAATTTTTTTATATGGACTTTCAATATAACCAAATTTATTTACTCTACAATAAGTAGCTAAACTATTAATTAAGCCTATGTTTGGGCCTTCCGGAGTTTCAATCGGACATATTCTTCCATAGTGTGTTGGGTGGACATCCCTGACCTCAAAACCTGCTCTTTCTCTAGTCAATCCACCTGGACCTAAAGCGGAAACTCGTCTTTTATGCGTAATCTCAGACAAAGGATTCGTTTGATCCATAAATTGTGAAAGTTGTGATGTAGCAAAAAAATCTTTTAATGATGTTGTGATTGGTTTAGCATTTATTAAATCTTGAGGCATAGCAGACTCAATTTCTAAAAAAGTTGACATTTTTTCTTTTACTGTTCGTTCCATCCGTAAAAGACCTATTCGAAATTGATTTTCTACAAGCTCTCCAACTGATCTTACTCTTCGATTGCCCAAATGATCAATGTCATCTACATCACCTTTACCATCTCTTAGATTAAGCATGAATCTAATTATCGCTACTATATCTTCGGTTTCTAAGATGGTTTTCTTATGGCTAGTGTTCAAATCTAATTTTGAATTTAGTTTAACTCTTCCAACTTCAGATAAATCATACCTTTCTTTCTTAAAATATAAATTGTTGAAAACATCTTCTGCTACCTCAGGCGAAGGGGCTTCTCCAGGTCTTAAAACTTTATAAATATCATTTAGTGCTTCAGTTTTGTTTATATTTTTATCTATTTTTAAGCTTTCTAAAATATATGGACCTTTGTTAATTGGGTCTATATTGACAATATTAAGCTCCTTATAATCTTGAGCAATAATTTTCTCTAGTTGCTCCTCTGTAATATCGAAACCAGCTCCTACTAATAAATCCCCATTTTTATCTTTAATATCACGACCAATATATCTACCAACAATCTGATCATTTGGAATTGAAATAGAGGTTAAACCTTTTTCCTTTAGCTTTTTAGCTATTACAATATTTAGCTTTTCACCTTTACCTAAAACCTTTTTATTATTTTTAGCATCAATTAGGTCGTAAGATAACTTTAAGGGTCTTTTATAATTATCTAAATTAAATTCTGTTATCCAACTTTTAGTTTCCTTTTTATAAGAATATATATTTGTTGAATAAAAAGTTTCTATAATCTTATCTTTAGAAAAACCTAACGCAAATAAAAAAGTAGTTATTGGAAGTTTTTTCTTTCTATCAATCCTAAAATATAAAATATCTTTAGGATCAAATTCAAAATCTAACCAAGAACCTCTACCAGGTATAATTCTACAATTAAATAAAAGTTTACCGCTAGCATGTGTTTTGCCCTTATCGTGATCAAAAAAGACTCCAGGACTTCTGTGCATTTGGTTTACTACTACTCTTTCAACGCCATTTGTTATGAAGGTGGCGCTTGGAGTCATTAATGGAAGATCTCCAATAAAAACCTCCTGTTCTTTTGCAGATAAAATTTGTTTCGTATTTTTTTCTACATCTATGTCATAAACAACCAATCTTAAATTAGCTTTTAAAGCTGCAGAATAAGACAAGCTTCTTTGTTTGCATTCAATAACATCAAATTTAGGTTTTTCTAATTTGTAAGAAATATACTCTAAAGTTGATTTATCATTTCCATCTTCAATTGGAAAAATACTTTTAAAAACTTTTTCGATGCCTTTTGATAAATCGCTTAATTGGTCATTTAAAGATTTTGAGTTAAGAAACTCATCATAAGAATTTTTTTGTACTTCAATTAAATTTGGAATGGATAAACCTTCGACTAATTTACCAAAGTTTTTTCTAATATGTTTCTTTTGAGTAAAAGATAATTGCATTAAATATAAAAAAGTCTTATTGCAAATTTTTACTTTGCAATAAAACTTAGTCTTTAATTTTGTTTACTTTAATTCTACTTTAGCCCCAGCTGCTTCAAGTTTTTTCTTAAATTCTTCAGCTTCTTTTTTAGCTACACCACCCTTAACTTCTTTTGGTGCGGCCTCTACTAAATCTTTAGCTTCTTTTAAACCTAAACCAGTTATTGCTCTTACTTCTTTAATTACATTTATTTTTTTGTCACCTGCGGATGATAAGAAAATTGAAAATTCTGATTTTTCCTCACCTGCTGGTGCTGCCGCGCCACCTGCTGGTGCTGCTGCAACTGGGGCTGCTGCTGTAACTCCCCATTTTTCTTCAAGTTGTTTAGACAACTCTGCTGCTTCAACAACGGTTAAAGTAGAAAGTTCATCTATAATTTTATTTAAGTCTGCCATTTTTAATCCTGTGATTTAATTTTTTAAACTCTTTGCGCGCGCTAAATTAGCAATTTTTGAGCCAGGTGCAAGCAAAATA
>Ga0209631_10002085_pt1 | contig 24458 bp, 22 predicted proteins | sample COG_08_FD_184752 | JGI IMG/M metagenome (GOLD analysis project Ga0209631, IMG submission 184752) | Pelagic Microbial community sample from North Sea - COGITO 998_met_08 (SPAdes) (version 2) | ecosystem: Environmental > Aquatic > Marine > Neritic zone/Coastal water | place: Helgoland, sampling... | reverse complement strand
CAACTTCTTTTAAAATAGAAATATATTTACTTTGATCAACCCTATTTTTCTCTTTTATCATATTTAGATCCCTCAATGATAAACTATAAATAGGTATTATTAGTAACTTTGTCTAGTTTTTGTATTTTTATACTTAGCTACTAAAGGAGGGCATTTGTGTTTATCAAAGTACATAACTTGACAGTCTAAACATTGAAAACATTCATTCATATCTATCTTTCCATCTAATTTTATAGCTTGAGTAGGACACTCAATATTACATGCCTTACAGGGATTTCCACATTCTATTCTTCTATGTAAAAAATTAAACATTCTGACTTTTCCAAATATAGCTAAAGATGCTCCTAAAGGACATAAAATTCTGCAATAAGCTCTTTCTATAAACAAGCCAATTATTAAAAGTATACCTACCCAAAATATAGCCATTAGTGGCGCATTAAACCTAAATGTAATAGCAGTTTTAAAAGGTTCTATAGAACTAGCACTTAAACCCAAATCAAAAGAATATATAAAAACGATTCCAAGCATAAGTAATACAACATATTTTATTTTTTTCATAAATTTATCATTTTTTTCACTTATTCGCTTTTGTTTGATTCCTATAAATAAAGCAAACTTATTTAACAACTCTTGAAGAGCTCCAAAAGGGCAAAGCCAGCCACAAAATAGAGCTCTTCCCCATATTGGCATTGTAACAACTGTTCCAATCCCAATTATTACAATAGCTGGTTCTGCCATAAAAGTGCTAAACCCTTTACCATCAAAAATAGCTTGTATAAAAGCTGCTAAATGAATAATGCTGATTTGACCACCTACTGTCCAGCCAAGCCAGATTAATACCCATGATAAAAATAAAACTCTGACAAATTTATGGATATTGCGATATTTTGTATAAAAGTCTTTAAAGATTAATAATATCGCCGCAGATATTAATGTTAATATTGATAAAAAGACAGTGGACGATTTATTATACCATGTCTCCTGCCAATTATATTTATCATCCCTAATATTAAGATTTACATTTTGGTTTATATATTGATCAGGAATTTTATAATTCATTATAAATTTGATAGTATTATTATTCTTATAACTTTCTTCTTTATCTGCCTTAACTAAATAATGTAATTGCATTTTTTTAGTTGGATCTAAATCCTGCACTTTAGAAAAATAAAATAAACCCTGTTCAATAAGATCAGGAGCATTACTAGCATGATGAAATGGGAGAGGTTTATACATTTTTGGGGTTAATTTAAACACTTTACCATCTTGAGTTATTTGTAAATTTCTATATGGCATATCTAATTCATAGGATTTACTTTTTTCATAAAATGAGGCAGGACCCAGAAAACCAACCCATATTACTAGGTCATCAACATTTCTTCCGGATACAACATATTGATCATACCATCGCCTACCTAAAATATTTGCTCCTATTCCTTCTGGACTTACTATTGCCATATAAGTTTGTGTCCAAATCTTATCTTCTTTAGATAATCGTGCAGACCTTGGAGCTTTAAAACTTTCAACTGTTTCAAATTGTTTTACAATATCTCCGTTTGTTACTTTGAGATTGCTTACAGAGCCATTTTCTAACAGCTGACTCCATTCTTGTTTGTTAAATACTTCTAAATTTAAAATAGTTCCTAGATCTCTATCATCTAAAATTATATTTTTATGTCTGGCAACTTTTCTTGCTGCTCTCATAACTGCATCATTCAATAATAAAGAAGTAGTAGTAGTTCTAGAGATACCATCTACAGGTTGAAGTTGTGATGTATCTCCAGCTGTTCCCCTCATCGCTACAGTTTCTCCCTCTAAGACAGAATCAGATAAACCTAAAACTACACTAATACCTTTATTAATGTTGATTCCCTGTAATTGAAGCAAAAAATCATGTAAGTCTTCATCTGTTCTTCCTAATATAGCTATAGGCTCTGTATGCCACATTAATCTCACGCCAGTGATGATACCTTGTAGATTAACTCCTGCAATAATATGATATGGTTTTCTAGAATAGCCTAAACCTTGTACCCAATCAAAAGTTTCAAATGCATAACCTACTATTTTTTTATCTTTAATTATTTCTATTAATGGGGGAGCATTAGAGTTTTCTATAGTATTACCAAATATCGCATTTTCAGGTAAAACATATTCAGCTATTTCTTCTTTTTTATCTTCAGTAAAATATTGCGTTAATATCCAGGAGTCAGTATTAATATCTTCTAAAACTTTTTCCTCACTTTTAGATTTCGATAGCATAGTTGGGCTTTGAGAATAAGCAGCATTTAGAATAAACATAAATGCAAACAGCAAAATACATATTTTTATGTAATCAATGATTATATTAAACAACTAAAACCTCCCAAATTTTAGCTTTATAAACTTATGTTATCATTGTTTATATTAGGTGAGCCAACGTTTCCTTCTTCTGTAATGTTTTGTGTCTTTAAAGCTTTTTCTTCCTTTATCGCTTAAACCTAAATAAAACTCTTTAACATCTTCGTTAGAGGAAAGCTCTTTAGCTGTTCCCTCCATTACGACCCTTCCGTTTTCTAAAATATAACCAAAATCAGCAGTTTTTAATGCAACAGTAGTATTTTGTTCAGCTAATAAGAAACTAACCATCTCTTTATTATTTAAATCTTTAACTATAGAAAATATTTCTTCAACTAGTTGTGGCGCAAGACCCATAGAAGGCTCATCGAGTAAAATCATTTTAGGGTTTGCCATCAATGCTCTGCCTATTGCCACCATTTGCTGTTCTCCTCCTGAAGTATATCCAGCGGATGTTTTTCTCCGTGCCTTCAAACGGGGAAAATAATGGTATGTTTTTTCTAATTGTTGAGCAATTTCAGACCTAGACTTTTTTGAAGTATAAGCACCTGTTAATAAATTTTCTTCAACAGATAAATGTTCAAAACAGTGTCTTCCTTCCATAACTTGTATAACGCCTCTCTTCACTAAGTCATTACAACTCAACCTATCTACTCTCTCTCCTAAATATTCTATGGAACCCTTAGTAACTTCTCCTCTTTCAGCTTTCAATAAATTAGAAACAGATTTTAAAGTAGTTGATTTACCTGCACCATTTGCTCCCAAAAGAGCAACAATTGATCCCTCTGGAACATGAAACGAAACCCCCTTTAAAACAAGAATTACATGATCATAAATAACTTCAACGTTATTAAGCTGAAGCATCATTGTGTCACTAGAGCTAGTATTTTTTATTGTATCCTGAGTCACTAATATTCCTCTCTAATTACAAGCAGCAGATAAACCTTTTTCTTCAGCATATTTAGAAGCTGAAGCTTCTATCATTGGCCTAACCAGACTTTGGTCTGTACTAATCCAGTCCGAAGCTGGCTCAAATGCTTTACCATTCCATCTTTGAAATTTAACAGGAGCACCACCCTCATGATCTGCACATGTTACCTTAAAATTAGGTATAAAATCTTTAATTCCCATTTTTTCTAATCTTTCATCAGTTAAGTCCAAATTCTCAATACCCCACCTAACTTGCTCTCCAGACATAGGCTTATTACCATATTTCTCTGTAGCTTTAGCAATAGACTCTACAGTCACAACTCCCATCAACACACCCACTCTATACATTTGCTGGTTTGCCATTTCCTCTAATGGTCCTGTAGCATTACCTTCATCATGTACGTATTTTATAATATCCTGAAAAACTTTATAATGTGTGCCAGGGTTTATCATAGAAGCACATGAATAACCAATTGCCGCTTTTCCAGGCGGAATAGTATCTTGTTCAGAGCAAGACCATACAACACCAACCATTTTAGTAGCATCTATTCTAGCTCTCATTGCTTCTTTTATAGACGTCTGACTCATTACTCCCCAACCCCTCAAAACTACATAATCTGGTTTATACCTTCTTACATTTAACCAAGTAGCCTTTTGGTCTATTCCTGGATGTGCAACAGGAAAACCTTTTAAATCAAACCCATAGAGCTCGGCTTGTTTGGCCAAAATTGGGCCCGTCTCTTTTCCATAAGCAGAATCATGGTATACATTAGCAATTTTTAAACCTTTTAACTTATCTAAGCCGCCTTCTAATTCAGCTATATATTTAATCTTAGCAGTAGATAATGACCAATAATTAACCATCAAAGGAAAAACCCACGGAAAAACCCTACCATCTGAAGCATCAGTTCTTCCATAACCCATAGTTATAAGGGGAATTTTATCAACAGCTAATCTATCTAATACCGCATAAGTTGACCCAGTACTTAATGGTTGAAAAACGGTAGCTCCTGCTTCACCTTTATTTTTTAATCTTTCATAACATTCTATAAAACGATCAGGCTTATATGCAGTTTCACATTCTTCCCAAGCCAACTTAACCCCACCTACGCCTCCATCTCGTGCGTTAATCATTTTTAAATAATCCACAAAGCCATTTGCAGCCGGCGCGCCATTAACTCCATATGGTCCCGTTCTATATGAAGTAATAGGAACAAAATGTTCTGCTGCCAAAGACACACTAACTAATAAAAATACTATAAATGACGTAGTAATTGATAAAAATCTAAACATATAAATTATCCTCCCTAAAAATTTTATATAATTGATACTAATATGGAAATGGCCACAACCTAAGCTTTTCTTTTGCTATTTGCCATAACCTTGCCAAACCATTTGGCTCAACAATTAGAAAAAATATTATAAATGCACCAAATATCATAAATTCTATGTGCGCAATAGTTTCTGTAGATATTGCCGAACCAGTAATTATAGACCCTAAATTATTTAATAAAATGGGAAGTAGAATCATAAAACCAGCTCCTAAGAAGGCACCTGAAACAGAACCTAATCCACCAATTACTACCATAAATAATATTTCAAAAGATCTCATAATATCAAAGGCCTGTGGCTCAACTGTTCCTAAAACAATATATGCCCACAATGCACCCGCTAGACCACATAAAAATGAAGAAACGCCGAAAGCTATCAACTTGGTTTTCATAAGGTTTATTCCTATGGCTTCGGCTGCTATATCCATATCTCTTACTGCCATCCATGCTCGCCCTATTTCAGATCTAGCTAAATTACGGACAGCGAATGCGCATAAAACTACTATAGTTAAGACCAATAAATATTTACTAAGTGGATTATCAATAGCAAAACCAAAGATACCCATAGGTGGTGCAGTAATTACTCCTGAAGAATCATAATTAGTAAACCATCCAAAATTGGTTAAAAGCCATTCTATAAAAAATTGTGCTGCTAAGGTAGCAACAGCAAGGTAAAACCCCTTAATTCTCAATGATGGCAAACCAAATAAAATTCCTATACTAGCCGAACATAATCCTCCCCAGATAAAAGCTATTAAAAAAGGAACCTCTGGCACCCTTACCTGCAAATTATATGCGGCAAAAGCACCAACAGCCATAAATGCTGCCGTGCCTAATGAAATTTGCCCAGCATAACCAGTCAAAACATTTAAGCCTAATGCAGCCAAGGATAAAGCTAAAAATGGAATCAATATAGAACTTAACCAATAATCATCAGCAATAAATGGAATAACTACAAAAGCAAAAAGCATTAATAAGCTCATTGCCACTTTATCTTGAAATATTGGCAATATTGCCTGATCTGCCTTATAAGTAGTTTTAAATTGTCCTGATTCTCTATATATCATTTTAAACTCTCTCTATTATTTTTTCACCAAATAATCCCTCTGGTCTTATCATCAACACGACTAAGGCTAGCATGTAAGGGAACCAATTTTCTATCCCATAGCCTATATAAGTTCCTAAATAAACCTCCGCTAATTTTTCTCCACAACCAACTATCAAACCTCCAACAATTGCTCCTGGCACAGAAGTAAAGCCACCTATAATAAGAACAGGAATTGCTTTCAATGCCACCGTAGAAATAGCAAATTGAACTCCTAACTTAGAGCCCCATACAACTCCCGCTACAAGTGCAACTAGTCCAGCAGTCGACCATACATAAATCCATATCGTACTTAAAGGTATTCCTACAGATAGCGCTGCCTGATGATCATCTGCTACTGCTCTTAAAGCTCTGCCTATAACAGTGTACCTGAAAAATAATGACAAAACTAATACTAAACCACCAGCTATTAGAGCTGCCCAAACATCAAATTTATTAATTAATGCAGTTCCTACTTCAAAAGCAGCGTACTGGTCGATACCTAAATCTAAAACGCCAACATGTGATCCCCAAATTAATTGAGCAAAACCTTCAATAAAATAATTTAGACCAATTGTGGCCATAAAAAGAATAATTAAATCTTGATTAACTAGCGGACGCAACATCACTCTTTCAATAAATATAGCTAATAATATCATTACTCCAATAGTAATAGCCATAGTGACCAAAACAGGAACACCCATCTCTAATAAGCGAACAAAAGTTAAAGCAGCAAATAAAACCATAGCACCTTGAGCAAAGTTAAAAACTCCCGAAGCTTTAAATATTAAAACAAATCCTAAAGCTACTAAAGAGTACATAACACCAGATAACAAACCACCTACAAAAACTTCTATAAAAAACCACCAATCCATCATCCTGCTCCTAAATATGCATCAATTACTTTTTGCTCAGAACGGACCTCGTCAGGAGTGCCATCAGCAATCTTAATGCCATAATCAAGAACTGCTACCCTGTCAGATATATCCATTACAACTCCCATATCATGCTCTATCAAAACTATAGTTGTTCCAAACTGTTCGTTTACATCTAAAATAAAACGACACATATCCTCTTTCTCTTCCACATTCATACCGGCCATTGGCTCATCAAGTAATAATAATTCTGGCTCTAAAGCTAAAGCTCTACCTAATTCAACTCTTTTTTGTAGGCCATATGGCAGTCTTGCAACTGGCGTTTTTCGTATAGATTGAATCTCTAAAAAATCTATAATTTCCTCAGCTTTTTGCCTATGCTCTTCTTCCTGTTTTCTTCCCATCCCCAAATAAAGAGCCTCTAAAAATAAATTACGTTTCATTAAAATATTTCTACCTGTTAAAATATTTTCTAAAGCCGACATTCCTCTAAAAAGAGCAATATTTTGAAAAGTTCTTGCGATTCCCATTCTTGCAATATCATGCGGAGCAATTTTTTTTCTCAATTTTCCTTTCCACTCTACTTCGCCCTTTTGAGGTATATAAATTCCAGAGATAACATTAAGCATAGAAGATTTGCCTGCTCCGTTAGGCCCTATGATAGCTAGTATCTCACTTTTTTGTATTTTTAAATTTACATTTTGTAATGCTTTAAGGCCTCCAAAAGACAAGCTTATATCCTTTATATCCATTAAAACTTCTAATTTTGTAGAAGTATTATTTTTAGCATCTACACTCATGCAACTTTATCCTTTAAATCAATAATTCTCATATCCTGGATTTTTAAATCTGCGCTAATTGAACCTTTTCTGCCATCTTCAAATGTAACTTCTGTTTCTATAAAACAATGATCTTCATTACTATATAATGCATCTATAAGTTTTTCATACCTTTCAGAAATAAGGTTTCTTCTTACTTTATTAGTTCTAGTTAATTCTCCATCATCAGCATCTAATTCTTTATGCAAAATTAAAAAACGTTTTATTTGAGAATCGTTTAATTCCAAATCTTCAGCTAAATCCTCATTTACTTTATTTATTTCTTTAGATATTAAATCATATACTGAACTTTGGCCGGCTAGATCAATATAGCCAGAATATGCTATATTGTTTCTTTCTGCCCAACTTGCTACTGCTTCTAGGTCTATATTTATAAAGCATGAGACAAAATCCTTATGATCCCCGAAAGCAACAGCTTCTTTAATAATACCACAAAACTTTAATTTATTTTCAAGATACTTAGGCGCAAACATTTTTCCTGAATTTAGTTTTCCTACATCTTTAGCCCTATCTATAATCTTAAGGTGACCATTGCTATCTATAACTCCTGCATCTCCTGTTTTTACCCAACCTTTTTTATCTATTGTTTCTTGAGTAGCTTCTTCATTTTTATAATATCCTTTAAAAACACCAGGCCCCTTGTAAAATACCTCTCCATCTTCAATTTTTATATCAACTCCCGGAAAGACAGGCCCTACAGTTTTAGGGTCTACGTCACCATCTCTGTGTAAAGATACAAAAACACTTGCTTCTGTTTGGCCATATAAAACCTTTAAATTAATTCCTAAAGATCTATAAAAAAGAAATGTGTCCGGACCCATGGCTTCTCCAGCAGTATAAGCAATCCTTACTCTTGTTAACCCCAGATTATTCTTTAATGGTCCATAGACGAAAAAATAGCCTAGCCCATATAGAATTCTAGCAAATAAAGGTACTTTTTTTTTATCTAGAATATCATTCCCCCATTTTTTAGCTACATTCATAAAATGGTTAAATGCCCAAAGTTTTATTTTAGATGCATCTTGCATCCTAACCATTAATTGAGTTAGCATACCTTCCCAAACTCTGGGAGGAGCAAAATAATACGTAGGCCCTATTTCTCTCATATCCGTTGTTAAAGTATCTCTACTCTCTGGACAATTGATACAAAAGCCGGAGATATATGATTGAGCTACACAAAAAATATTATCACCTACCCAAGCCATTGGAAGATATGCAACAACCTCATCACTAAGAGATGTATGCTCCAACTCACACGCTATACTTGTTACTGAAATTATATTATAATAAGAAAGTAAGACTCCTTTTGGTCTTCCAGTTGTTCCAGAGGTATAAAGCATAATAGAAATATCTTCTTTAGAAGTCTTATCAATTTCATTATCAAGACTAACATTTAGACTATTATATTTCTTAAAGACTTCATCTAATGCCGTAATATCTGATTCATTATAATTCTCAAGCCCTCGAGGATCATCAAAAAATATACTTTTTAATAGAGGTAACTTAGATTTTATTTCTAAAAGCTTATCAACCTGTTCTTGGTTTTCCACTATGGCAATTTTAACTTCTGCATGCTCTAAAATATATTGAAGTTCATCAGCAACAGAATCTTGATAACAAGGTACAGGAACTGCTCCTAATATTTGTGCTGCTGCTATAGATAAATATAGATTAGGCCGATTATCTCCAATTATAGCTAATTTTTCTCCCCGCTTTAATCCTGCATCTTTTAGACCTATAGCCAGTATAATTGCTCTTTTATAGTAGTTATCCCATGTCAAAGTTTGCCAAATACCATACTCTTTTTCTCTAATACTTGGTTTACCTTTATATATGAGTGCGTTATTCCTTAAAATTTTTGGAAAAGTATCTAAGTTATTAAAGTCACGTGACATAATATAATTCTTCTTTTAAAAATAGTTTAATTTATATATTTAAGTATATATTTGATACTTATGAATCAAAAAGAAAGCAAATAATAATATCTTTTTTTGTGATAAATTTATTTCAAAAAAATATTGGAAAAAAAATGAAGAAAAAAAATAATATGAAGTTAATTAATATTTCAGATTTAATTAAATATCTTTTTATAATATTTATATGTTTAAATATAAACAATCACGCTCTAGCTAATCCAAAAAAAATTGTAAAAAATGTTATATGTAAAGAAAAAAATATTTTTAAAGATTTTCTTGAAAACAATCAAAAAGAAAAACTAACCTGGTTTGGCTTATCTGAAGATGGATCTTCAATCACAGAACTTTACGTTTCTCCCTCAACTAATAACTGGACAATTTTGGAAACAGACACAAATGGAATTTCTTGTGCTACAGTTGGTGGAAAAGACTCACAAAAATTAATGAATAATTAATAATGGAAATAATATGAACACTCCATCAAACTTACAAAAAAACAAAGCTAATTATTGGGCTCTAACTCCTATATCATTTTTAGAAAGAACCAATAAAATATGGCCTGAAAAAACCGCATGGATTCATGGGTCTAAAAGTAATACATATAAGGAATTGCATACGAGATGCATTAAAATTGCTAAAGGGCTTAAATTTAAAGGTATTAAAAAAGGTGATACTGTAGCAGCGCTTCTTCCTAATGTTCCGGCTATGATTGAATGTCATTTCTCTGTAATGATGGCAGGTGCAATTTTGAATACTATCAATACGAGGCTTGATTCAAAAGCGATTGCATTTATTCTTAAACATGGAAAGGCTAGAATCGTTTTTGTTGATCCAGAATTTAATGAAGTAATTTCTAAAGCGCTTGAGAGCATTCCTGAAGATAAAAGGCCCTTAGTGATAAAATGTAAAGATGAAGAATTTATAAAAAATTCTCCACTCAAAGATGAAATTACTAGTGATGATTTGGTTGAGATGGGAAAAAGCAATTCTCCTATAGAGTGGCCAGAAAATGAATGGGATGCATGTAGCCTTAATTATACATCTGGAACAACTGGTGACCCAAAAGGAGTTGTGTATCATCACAGAGGAGCATGGCTAACAGCCATGAGCAACCAAATGGTTTGGTCTATGGGAAAACACCCAATTTACCTATGGACTCTGCCTATGTTTCATTGTAATGGCTGGTGTTTTCCTTGGACTGTTACTGCATTAGCAGGAACCCATGTATGCCTTAGGTCAGTTAATGCTAAAAATATATATAAATCAATAGCTGAACATAAAGTTACTCATATGTGTGGGGCACCAATAATTTTATCTATGATAATAAATGCCGAAAAAAACGAGATAAAACAAATCAATAACAAAGTTAATATCATGACCGCTGCAGCGGCACCTCCACCTGCAATACTCGCAGGAATTGAAAATAAGGGTTTTGACGTTACACATGTTTATGGTCTAACCGAGGTTTATGGCCCAGCTGTAGTTTGTGAATGGAAAGAAAAATGGAACACTTTAGAGACTGGTCCTAAATCAGAAAAAAAAGCAAGACAAGGAGTTCAATACCCTTCACTTGAAGAACTATCTATAAGAGACCCAGAAACAATGAAAGCAGTTCCAAAAGATGGTAAAACAATTGGTGAAGTTATGATGAGAGGTAATATGGTAATGAAGGGTTATCATGATAATATCAATGCAACTAAAGAATCATTTTTGGGCGATTGGTTTCACACGGGAGACCTCGGTGTTATGCATGAAGATGGTTATATTGAATTAAAAGATAGATCGAAAGACATAATTATATCTGGAGGTGAAAATATTTCATCAATAGAAATCGAGGAAACATTATATAAAAACACTAAAGTACTAATAGCAGCTGTAGTTGCTATACCTGATAAAAAATGGGGGGAGACTCCATGCGCTTTCATTGAACTGAAAAAAGATTGTAAAGCTACTGAAAAAGAAATAATTGATTTTTGCAAATCACATATGGCTAATTTTAAATGTCCTAAAAAAATAATATTTCAAATAATACCTAAAACTTCTACAGGAAAAATTCAAAAATTCCATTTAAGAGAAATAGTAAAAAAGCTTTAAAAGAATGAACAGATATAAATTAACAATAGAGTATGATGGAAAAGATTTTAATGGATGGCAAAAACAAAAAGGTATGGAAACGATCCAAGGAGCAATTGAGGAAAGCCTATTAAAATTTTCTAGAAAAAATATTACTATATATGGTGCTGGTAGAACAGATACTGGAGTACATGCAACAGGTCAGGTTGCTCACTTTGACCTAGATGAAAGCGGACTAGAAGATAAAAATTCAAAATTAGGCAAATTAACTATGGGTCTAAATTTTTATTTATCTCGTTTATATGAAAATAAAATATCTATATTAGAAACCAATAAAGTAAGTAATGAATTTCATTCTAGGTTTTCTGCAAAAGGTAGAAAATATAAATATTGTATTTTGAATAGAAGAACAGCTTCTCCTTTACTAAGGAATAAGTCCTGGCGAATACCAAATCATTTGGATCTTAAATTAATGGAAAATGCTTCAAAATATCTAATTGGTAAACATGATTTTACCGCATTTAGATCTATAGACTGCCAAGCTAAATCTCCGATAAAAACAATTGATAATATTACTATTAATAATGAAGGCGACATAATAGAAATATACGTTGAAGCAAAATCTTTTTTAATGAATCAAGTGAGAATTATAGCCGGAACACTTGTGGATATAGGCCTACTTAAAAAAACAAATAAGGATATTCAATCTGCTTTAGATAATAAAGATAGAAAATTTTCTGGCCCAACTGCCCCATCTTGTGCGTTAATTTTACAAAAAATCATATACTAGATTAATTTTAATTTATTTTCCTAAAAGTATAAATTCCAGAAGAAACAATTAAAATTCCTCCTAGCAATGTTTGCGAACTTGGCAATGAATAAAATATAATATAGCCAAGAATTGTTGCCCAGATTATATGTGTATAACTAATAGGAGCAAGAGTTATTGCTTTTGCCTTAGAATATGCTCCTAGTATTAATAATTGCCCTATTGCACCAAATAACCCTACCGTGGCTAGCAATAGCCATTCATAAATACTAGGACTTTTCCATACATTTAATGATGATGAAAGATCATAGTCTAATAAAATTAATATTGTTGTACCTAATAAACCAGCTAGACAAGAAAAAATGAGGCTTGTAAGTGAGGATTCTACTGGAGCTAAAACCCTAGTGCCAATTTGATATAAAGAATAAAATAACGCTCCAGCTAATCCATATATTATTCCAGTGAACCAAATAAAATCAATTCCTTGATAGTTTAAAATATTTGTTGGGTTAATAACAATAACCATTCCTATGAAGCCAACTATTACAGCTAGCCAACTAGAATTAGTTACTTTTTCATTTAAAAGCAAAGGTGAGAGTATAACAGTAATTAAAGGAGAGAAAAATAATATTATAGTTGCCTCTGCTAAAGTTAAAATTGATAAGGACGTGAAAAAGAAATAGGTCATTAATAACAAAGCTATAGACCTTAAAACTTGCACTAAAATTAATTTAGGATATCTGAGACCAGTGTTATAACCTAATAAATGAATTAGCAGTATCGCAAATAATACAAGAAGAAAATGAAATGAATACCTTGCCCACACTATTTGTGTAATAGAGAAGTCTTCGGATAAAAATTTAGCTAATGCCTCCATTGTAGCAAAAGACATTAAAGTGAAAATATAGATTACTATCCCTACTTTTTCATTTTCAATTCGCATTTTAATTTTATACTTTATTATTCAAATGTATGGTGTTGATATTTTTTTATAATGTCATAATAAATATTAGTTAATAGCTCTAAGTCATCCACTTTGATAGACTCATCTATTTGATGCATAGTTTTACCTACTAAACCAAATTCTATAACATTGCATATATCTTTAATAAAACGTGCATCAGATGTTCCGCCGCTAGTAGAAAGTTCTGGTGTTATTCCAGTATTTTTCTTAATGACTTTCTCTACAATATTTATGAAATTATCAGGCTCTGTTATAAAAGGATCTCCGCTTAATTCACTTTCTAAATCCCATTTAAAAAGTTTTTTATCATAAGAAACTTTCTCTAAAGTATTTTTAATAATATTTAATAAACTGCTTTCAGTTTGAAGAGTATTAAACCTAATATTAAATTTAGACTGTATTTTTAGAGGAATAACATTTGAAACATTATTGCCTACATCTATAGAAATAAATTCTAAGTTTGATGGTTGGAAATGTTCATTACCATTATCTAGTTCAACTTCAGATAGCACCGATATAAACTTAGACATTATAGGTAAAGGGTTAGCTGCTTTGTGAGGATATGCTACATGACCTTCCTTTCCATAAACTGTAAGTAAACCATGCATACTTCCTCTTCTACCAATTTTAATCATTTCACCTAATTTATTGGGATTAGTAGGTTCTCCTACTATACAATGATCAATCTTCTCTCCCATTTTTTTTAACTTAGGAAGCATAGTTCTTGTTCCGTGCTTCGCGTGACCTTCTTCATCTCCAGTTAAAAGAAAACTTAAACAAAAAGATTTATCATAATCGTCAATATATCTTACAAAAGCTGCTATAAATGCTGCGATAGAGCCTTTCATATCTGCCGCACCTCTTCCGATTAGATTGCCATTTAAAATCTCTGCTTCAAATGGTGATATACTCCATTTTTCTTTATTACCTGCTGGAACAACATCTGTATGACCTGCAAAACATAAATTTTTTCCTTTGCCTATCTTTGCATATAAATTATGAACTAAAGCTTCTTTTCCAGTTCCTTCAATTTTTCCTGAAGGCATTCTAAAACATTCAAAGCCCAATAAAGATAAAACCTCTTCAACGAACAAAAGCGCTCCTTCATCTTTTGGTGTTTCAGAAGGAAACCCTATTAATTTTTTTGCTATATATAATGGGTCTGATAGCTTTTTTTTATTAACACTAAAATTCATCTTTACTCTCTCTTTAATAAAATAAATAATTTCTCATAATTACTTATTGGAACATGTGTAATTATGAGGCTATAGTCAATTAAGAAATATTTAAATTTTTTGGAGAAAACATTAATGGCATATTGGTTATTTAAATCTGAGCCGGGCACTTGGTCATGGGAGGACCAAACAAAAAAAGGGAAAGAAGGTGAAGGATGGGATGGTGTAAGAAACTATCAAGCTAATAATAATATGAAAAAGATGAAAATTGGTGATTTAGGTTTTTTTTATCATTCTGTAAAAGAGAAACAAATAGTTGGCATAGTAAGAGTAATTGGAGAGCATAGGCCTGACCCAACTGACAAAAAAGGTATTTTTGGTATGGTGGTGATTGAAGCGGTTCAAGAAGTAAAAAAATATGTACATTTATCTGAAATGAAATCTAATCATAAATTAGCTGATTTAGCGCTTATTAAACAAGCAAGACTTTCTGTAGTTCCAATTTCTAAAGAACATTGGAAAGAAATTTGTATAATGGCAGAAACTAAAAATAAATTTTAGAATGGATGATATTTTTAAAAGCTCTGGCATAAAGAGAAATACAAAGATTTGTAAAATAGAAGACTTAGAAGAAGATAAAGCTTTAGTTAAAAAAGGTGAAGATAAATATCTGCCTGGCATTATAATTTATAAAAATAAAGATTCTATATATATATGGTTAAATAATTGTCCTCATGCGCATTTAACTCTCGATATTATAGAAGGTAGAGTGCAATCTAAAAATAACGATTTATTATGTGCAAACCATGGTGCTAAATTTAATCCTATTACTGGTGAATGTATAAAAGGCCCTTGCAAAAATTCTTTTTTAAAAAGTTTTCCGTTTAAAATAAAAAATAATTATATTCTTGCTGGATAAAAATATTATCTTTAATTATTAATAAAAAAATATAAGGAGGTATAAATGAGCGAAGAAAAAATAATAGTCAAAAATGATTGGGAAAAGAATGCTCATTTAAATAAAGATAAATATGAAAAGATGTATAATGAATCAATTCAAAATCCAGAGGCCTTTTGGAGCAAACAAGCCCTTAGTATAGACTGGTTTAAACCATTTACTGAAGAATCTGTGAAAAAAATAGATTTCTCAAAAGAAAATTTAGAAATAAAATGGTTTTACGACGGGAAATTAAATGTTTCATATAATTGTATAGATAGACATTTAGAATCAAAAAGTGATTCTACTGCTATTATTTGGGAAGGAGATAACCCAGAAGAAAGCAAACACATATCCTATAAAGAATTACATAATGAAGTTTGCCTAATGGCAAATGTTTTAAAAAAAAGAGGTGTACAAAAAGGAGATAGGGTTACAATTTATATGCCTATGATACCAGAAGCTTCATATGCAATGTTAGCATGCGCTAGAATAGGCGCTATTCATTCAGTTATATTTGGAGGCTTTTCCCCGGATAGTATTGCTGATAGAATTATAGATTGTAAATCTGACTTTATCATTACTGCTGATGAAGGCTACAGAGCAGGAAAGATTATTCCACTTAAAAATAATGTAGATGAAGCATTAAAAAGATGTGAGAATGTAAAATCTGTTTTAGTTATTAAAAGAACTGGTAACAATATCAATATGACAACAAATAGAGATATTTGGTGGCATGAAGAAAAATTAAATGTAGATAATGTATGTGAACCAGAAATCATGGACGCTGAAGACCCTTTATTTATTCTTTATACCTCTGGTTCTACAGGAAAGCCTAAGGGAGTTCTGCACACTTCAGGAGGATATATTGTATATGCATCAATTACCCATAAGTATATATTTGATTATAAAGATGAGGAAGTTTATTGGTGTACAGCAGATGTTGGCTGGGTTACAGGACACTCATATATAGTATACGGCCCTCTTGCTAATGGAGCAAAAACTTTAATGTTTGAAGGTGTTCCGAATTATCCAAACTCGTCTAGGTTTTGGGAAGTGATAGATAAACATAAGGTAAATATATTTTATACTGCTCCTACTGCAATAAGAGCACTAATGAAAGAAGGTGATAACCCTGTTAAGTCTACTAGTAGAAAAAGTCTAAGAGTCTTGGGAAGTGTAGGAGAGCCTATTAACCCAGAAGCTTGGAATTGGTATTATAAAATTGTTGGGGAAGAAAAATGCCCAATTGTAGATACTTGGTGGCAAACAGAAACAGGAGGAATATTGATTAGTCCTCTACCTGGAGCAATAGATTTAAAACCTGGGTCTGCTACTAAACCTTTTTTTGGCATATCTCCTGCTTTAGTTGATAATGAAGGAAAAAAGCTTGAAGGTGAAGCAGAGGGGAACCTTGTTTTAGAAACATCATGGCCAGGACAAATGCGAACAGTATATGGTGATCATAACCGTTTTGCAGAAACTTATTTTTCTACTTTCAACAATGTGTATTTTACAGGAGATGGAGCAAAAAGAGATGCTGATGGCTATTGGTGGATTACTGGAAGAGTTGATGATGTCATAAATGTAAGTGGACATAGAATGGGAACAGCAGAAGTGGAAAGCGCCTTAGTTTCTAATGAAAATGTTGCTGAGTCTGCAGTTGTTGGATATCCACATGATATTAAGGGTCAAGGAATTTATGCCTATGTTACCCTAACTGATAACACAGAACCATCAGATGAATTAAGAAAGGAATTATTGCTTTGGGTCAGAAAAGAAATAGGGCCTATAGCAACTCCAGACTTAATTCAATGGGCTCCTAGTCTACCTAAGACACGCTCTGGAAAAATTATGCGCCGTATTCTTAGAAAAATTGCTGCTAATGAGCATGATCAACTTGGAGATATATCTACACTTGCTGACCCCGGAGTTGTTACTAATTTAATTAATGAAAGAATGAATAAATAATTTAAAAATCTGTTACTCTTCCGTTTTTTTCCCAATCTCCATACCGAGTAGGTTCAGGACCTTTCTGCCCGCCTATTTCTTTAGACAGTTTTTTAACATTTTTTTTAATTTTTATTTTCTTGTTAGTATTTTTAATTTTTTTCATGTAAGTGCCGGAAGAATTAGATTAAAGTATTTATATTATGTTTCTAATTAAAAAAAACTATCTTCTATATGTCAAATAATAATTTAAACCCAAGAATTCAAGCTGTAAAAGAAATTACTGCCATTTTAAAAGGTGATAATTATAAACCTCTTGTTTATGAGGATCCTTTTTATCGATCATTAGCTGGAGGAGCTATAAGAAGATTAGGTGAAATAAATTTTTATTTAAAAAAATATATTAAAAAACCTCTTAAAAGTGAGCAAAGCCATATTAAAGCAAATTTAATAATAGGTGCTACACAAATTATATATATGAGAGTCCCTGCATATGCAGCAGTTAATGATAGCGTTGAAATAGCTAAGAAAAGTTCTCCCCATCATGTCAAATTTATAAATGCTATTCTAAGACAATTATCTAGAGACTTTGAAAATAATAAATTAAATAAGTCAAATATACTAATGAATATACCTATAGAAATAATAGATAAATGGAAAAATATATTTAGTGAAGAGCAATTAATTAAAATTGTCAACCAGCACCTCGTAATACCTCCTGCATTAGATATTTCTATATCCCCAAAAGAGGATATAAATGAATGGAAAATAAATTTAAAAGGAAAAATCTTAGGGTCTAATAATATTAGATTAATTAATAGTTATGGAAAAATTAATAAAATACATGGTTATGATAAAGGTAAATGGTGGATACAAGATATAGCTGCACAGTTACCTGTAAAAATTTTATTATCAAAAATTAAAAAAAACACTAATGTAATTGATTTATGCGCTGCTCCTGGAGGAAAAACTGCTCAACTATTAACTAATAATTTAAAAGTAACTTCTTTAGAATCTAATAATAAAAGAACAAAAATTCTAAAAGAGAATTTAAATAGACTCAATTTAACAACAAAACTAATCGTAAAAGATGCCGCTCAATATAAACCAGAAAAATTAGCTGATGCTGTATTATTAGACGCTCCTTGTACTTCTTCAGGAACCCTGAGAAAAAACCCTGATATTTTATGGAGGCTGTCCTACAAAAAAGGTAATTATTTTTCGCATATGAGATCAGTTATAGATATCCAACGAGGCTTATTAGATTCAGCATCAAAGATGTTAAAGTCTGGAGGTATTCTTATTTATTCTGTTTGCTCCTTGGAAAAAGAAGAAGGAGAAAATCAAATTGTTGATTTTATAAAGAAAAATAGTAAATTCATAATAGACCCAATAAAAGAAAGTGAAATTGATATAACTAAAAAAGCAATTACTAAAGAAGGCTTTATTAAAACATTACCCTTCTTTAACTCTGAAGAAGGAGGAATGGACGGGTTTTTTATAGCCAGAATAATAAAAATAAACTAATTAAACATTATTAATAAATGTATTACATTATAGGATTAATTTTATATTGAAAAACAATAATATACTTATCTCTCCCTCAATTTTAGCAGCTGACTTTTCAATGTTAGGACAAGAAGTAACTAATATAGATAATGCTGGTGCAGATTGGATTCATCTGGATATAATGGATGGCCATTTTGTTCCAAACCTAACTATAGGGCCAGATGTAGTATCAAATTTAAGAAAATATACAAAAAAATTATTTGATGTGCACTTGATGACAAATCCTGCCAGTAATTGGCTTCAGCCTTTCGCAAAAGCTGGTGCAGATATTATTACAATACATGTTGAGGTAGAAGATAATGTTCAAGAATCTATTAAAAAAATTAAAAGTTTAGGGCTAAAAGCAGGAATATCAATTAAACCCTCTTCCTCTGAAAAAATTATTGAGCCTTATCTAGATTATTGTGACTTAGTATTAGTAATGACAGTAGAACCAGGTTTTGGAGGACAAAAATTTATGTCTTCACAACTTGAAAAAATTAAAAATATTAAAAAAATGATAAATAATAAAGAACGTAATATTTTGATTGAGGTAGATGGTGGAATTAATTTAGAAACTTCAAAATTATGTATTGAAGCAGGAGCAAATGTTTTAGTTGCTGGAAATGCTATCTTTTCTCAAGATGCCTCTAATTATTCTAAACTTGTTAAATCTCTGCGAAATGAGACATAAGGAAGTTAAAATTGTCTAATAGTTCTTCCCGTCTCAATATTAATAAAATATTTTATAAAAGCTTTTTATATAATTTTTGGCTTAATTTAACAAAGCCTGAAAATATTTTTCAGGATATAAAAGACCCATGGGAAGGAGAAGGACAACTAGCTGATGCAATTTTTCAAGGAAGATATAACTTTGCAGGAGAAGAAATACACTCTCCTAATAAACCATTATGGGAGCCTAATGGTGTAGGCCCATGGTGGTTAGCGGAAATGCATGGCTTTTCATGGCTTAGACATTTCAAGGCTAGAGATGGAAAAACTTCTAGACAATATGCAAGAGCATTAATTTCAGATTGGATAAGAGATGGAAACGATAGATATAATCCTATTAGTTGGAAAATAGATATACTTGGTAGGAGAATATCCGCGTGGATATCTTATTCTGAAATGTTAAAAGAGGAAGCAGATAGAGAATTTTTAGAAAAATTTTATAAACTTTTAACTTCACAATCCAAACACCTTAGTAGAGTTATTCAAAAAAAGAAAAATGAACCTGAAGTTTTTACTGCTTTACGCGGCTTAATAATATCAGGCATATGTCTTAGTGGAGGAAATAAAAGATATAGTACCGCTAAAAATATTTTATTATACGCTTTAAACAGTCAAATTTTAAGTGATGGGTGTCATATAAGTAGGAGACCTTCTATAACATTAGACATATTAACAGATTTGATTTGGATTAAAAGTTCATTGCCAGAAAATGATAATTTAATAGAAAAATTAGACACTAATATAACTAAAATAAGTCATGCTATTAGGGCATTAAGATTAGGAGACGGAACTTTACTTAGGTCTAATGGTGGAAAATCTTATTCTAGAGATGCAATAGATAAAGTGCTAGATAAAACTGGAATCAAACTAAAATCTAAGATATCTGTAAGCTTAAAATCTTCTGGGTATGAAAGACTAGCAGCAGGTAAATCAATAATTCTATTAGATTGTTCCCAAAAAGAAAAAAGTAGTTATAATGGCTCTTTAAGCTTTGAAATGAGTGTAGGGAGAGACCGAATGATAGTAAATTGCGGCCCTACTCCATTCAATAATAAGAAGTGGAAAAAAGCTCTTTCTAGCTCAGCGGCACATTCTACTTTAGTTATTAATAATACTAACTCTTCATCTAGTGAAAACTATAAAAATTTAAAAATAAATGTTAAAAGAGAAGTAACATCTGGCTTTGAAATAGTTTCTTCTGGTCATAATGGATATGAAAACTTATTTTCTACACTGCATAAAAGAACTCTCAAGCTTGATGCAAGAGGTAGTCTTTTAAAAGGAATTGATAATATTATATCTGGCCCCAAAATGAATTTCAAAATACATTTTCATTTACATCCAAAAGTAAATGTCCGTTTAACTAGAAACAAAGAAAGAATACTTCTTTTAATTCCAAGTGGTGGTTGGGAGTTCTTCATATCTAAAAATAATATTAAATTAAACCTAAATATAGAGGAATCAATTTATGTAGAAGATAACGGCCAGGTAAAAAAATCTAGTCAATTTATAATTAATGGAGAAACCTCTAACTCAGGGGCACAAATAGAATGGTGTTTGTCAAAAACACATTTATGATCGAATAATGCAACCAGCTACAGAAAGGCCTACTCCAAAGCCCATTAACATAATATTCATGTTGGGCTTATATAAGTCTCTATCTATTGACTGCTTAATTGCAATGGGAATAGTAGCGGAAACGGTGTTTCCCATATTCTTAATATTTTGAAACCACTTATTATCAGGGATACGTAATTTTGTTTTTAATTGGCGTAAAATTACAGCACTAGCCTGATGAAATATAAATAAATCTATATCATCTTTATTTAAATCAGCTTTATCCAATAACTCATTAAAAACTTTGGGAACTTCTCTGAGGGAAAACTTAAATACTTTTTGTCCGTCCATAAATAATTTTTCTTTGCCTTTATGGCTTTCTAAAGCTAATAAATTTCCTCCGCTACCATCAGTATAAAAAGCAAAAGGTCCAATACTACCTTGACCTTTATTCTCTACTAAAGCTACTGCTGCTCCATCAGAAAATATAGGCCTGTTAGTTCTATCATCTTTTGAAATATAATTTGTGTAAGTATCAGCACATATCACCAAAACTTTTTTTAGTCCCTGCTGATATATCATAGAGCTTGCTACAGAAAGTCCGTAAACAAACCCCGAACAGCCCTGTATTAAATCAAAGGCCATCATATCCTTCGGCAAACCTAAAATGTCTTGGATTAAACATGCTGAAGTAGGTAATCTAGAGAAAGGTGATTGACTGACATGAATTATTCCATCTATATTTTCATGGCTAATTCTAGCAAGTAATTTACGGGAAGCATCAACAACTAAGCTTCTTTCATCTTCATTTTCACCTAATACATGGCGAGAATGAATTCCAGTTTTATCTTTTAACTTATCTATTACCCAATCTGGATTAATTTTACCTAAATCTTCAAGAGATTCTTTTGTATTTCCTAAAACATATTCAATGTCGGTAATTTGCAAAATTAAAAACCCTTAATGTATTTTTCAATGCTATTATAATATAATAACAATAATATATAAACAAAGTATGAAATATATCAATTTTAACTATAAAATAAATTGTATAACTAATAAAAAGAAATACTAATGTCATCTTTATCTAATCAAAGCCTTATAGAAATGAAAAACATTATTGCTGAAATCTCCTTGCAAGCAGCTAAAATAATAATGAAAAATATAAACTCTCCAATAGAAATTAAACAAGACAATACTCCTGTTACTAAAGCAGATATAGAATCAGATAAAATAATTAATGCTTTACTAAATAAATATTTTCCTAGTATTCCTATTGTTAGTGAAGAAAGAGAATTTCCCAAAAATAGTTTTGGCAATAATTTACATTGGATTATAGACCCATTAGATGGAACAAAATCATTTATAGAGGGCAACGAAGACTTTTGTGTCTGTATAGCGTTAACATTTAATAAAAAGCCGATTTTGGGATGTATTGCTCATCCACCAACTGAAAAACTTTGGTTAGGGGGGGCTCGTATTGATTCGGTGATAAAAGAAAAAAAATTTAACTACAAAAATATAAATTGTAGAGATATTCCTTCTGAAGGACCTACGATTGCTATTAGCCGACATCATGCAGGTCCTAAACTTAAAGAATGGCTTTCTTGCTTAACATATTATGAAGAAAAAAGAGTTGGAAGTGCTCTAAAATTTACGTTAATAGCTGAAGGAAAAGCAGACATTTTTCCTAGAACTACGTCAACGTATGAGTGGGATAGTGCTGCTGGTCAGGCTATAATTGAAGGGGCTGGAGGAAAAGTTATCCAAATGAATAATGATGCAATGATTTATGGAAGAGAAGATAAAAAAAACCCTAACTTTATAGCTTTTGGTAGATCAAACTGGACTAAATTCATAAAGGAAAAAGTATAGTGGAAAATTTAATTTCATTCTCATGGTTAATAAGTGTTTTTATAAGTTTTTGTATTAGCCTTGTAACAATAAAATTATCCATAAAAATATTAGATAAGACACAAACCATAGATATTCCTAATAAAAGATCAAACCACAATGTACCAACACCTAAGGGAGCAGGAATAGGTTTAATAGCATCGTTATTAATAATATATTATCTCTTTTTCCCTATAAATGATTTCATATTTACAATTAGTATTTTTCTGCTTTGTGCTACATCATTTATTAATGATAACAAGCAAATCTCAATTGCCTTGAGGCTTTTAATACAAACCATATTAGCGTTTATTATTATAAGTTACTGGTCGCCTCTAGTAGAATCAACTTTATTAGAAATTTTTATTCCTGGTTGGTTAGAGGCTATAATTATGCTTTTATTTATATTATGGATGACAAATTTATTTAATTTTATGGATGGTATAGATGGCATCTCAAGTGTTCAATGTATAATCATAGGTTTAGGAGTAGGGTCTTGTTTATTTTTATCCGAAGACATAAATAAATTTGAGAATGTAATTGCTGGTTTTTTTGTTGGCTCAGGAATAGCTTTTTTAATATGGAATTGGCAACCTGCAAAAGTATTTTTAGGAGACGCAGGCTCAATTCCAATTGGTTTTATTAATGCTATTTTATTTTTACTACTATTAAAAAATGGTTTTTGGTATGTTGCAATAATATTAAATAGCTATTATTTAGCTGACTCCTCTATAACTCTTATAAAAAGGTTACTTAAAAAAGAAAAGCCTTGGCAGGCCCACAAAAGTCATTTCTATCAAAAAGCTGTCATGAATGGTTATAGTCATTCTGAAGTATGTATTATTATTGCGAAGCATGGATTACTACTAATAATTATATCTTTTTTAGCTTCTATTATGCCAAGCTTAATAATTATATTATTTTCAATCCTTATAAGTAGCTTATCTACAATATATCTTTTATATTATCTAAGTAAAACACCAAAAAGAAATAAGAAAGTTATTTAATGCATCCTATAGTTAGACTATTTTTAATCTGTAACATAGATGGCATATTAAGCATAATTGCTTTTTTTGGTGCCTATTGGTTGAGATTAGAAATTTTTCCAGCTACGCCAATTGTAAGCACCATAATTGTATTCTCTTGTACTATATTTTCTTTTATTTTATTTGGGGTTTATAAAAGAATTTGGCGTTACTCTTCAACAGATGACCTTTTAATAATAACTAAAGCTACTTTAATATCTGTAATACTAGCAGCCTTTGCCTTTTTTCTTACTACTAGATTAGAAAACATGCCTAGATCAACAATGCTTATATATTTCATTTTATTAACAATTCTAAGCGGAGGAAGTAGGATAACTTACAGATTAATAAGAGATAAAACATTAGCTCCAATTAATAATATCAATGAGAGGATAAATGTGCTGCTAATAGGGGCGTCTGATGAAGCAGAAGCGCTAATAAGGTCTTCACATAAACCAGATGGTCCATACCATATAATAGGTATATTTGATAATGATAAAAATAAGTTAGGAAGAAAAATTAGAGG
>Ga0209631_10002081_pt1 | contig 24471 bp, 16 predicted proteins | sample COG_08_FD_184752 | JGI IMG/M metagenome (GOLD analysis project Ga0209631, IMG submission 184752) | Pelagic Microbial community sample from North Sea - COGITO 998_met_08 (SPAdes) (version 2) | ecosystem: Environmental > Aquatic > Marine > Neritic zone/Coastal water | place: Helgoland, sampling... | reverse complement strand
CGGCGTGGAGGGAGTGGAACCCCCGCAAGGTACGCGCCCTCCTTAACCCGGCGTCGACGTCACCCTTCACTCTTCAAACCCCGCGAGTCCTCCTCGAGCGTCCGAAGCCCTTACCCCCGAACCGAGGTTAACAAATTCGTCCAACCCCATCCATCTCCATCCAAAACTCACGTGCAGGTCAGTTCGTGCCGACCATCCCGCCGAACGACACGCACCTCAAATCCCCGAAGCAGTGGTCCCCGGTCTCCTACGCCTTCCTCGGCGACGCGGTGTGGGAGCTCTACGTCCGGCGAGCCTTCTTCGCGCCGCCGTGCAAACCCGTGGAGTACGACTTAAAAACCAAACGAGCCGCGCGGGCGGAGGCGCAGGACATGGTGCTTCGCGAGCTCATGGACGAGTCCAACGAGACACCCTTCTTCACGGAGGAGGAGCTGGCGGTGGTGCGCTGGGGACGTAACGGGGGCAGCGCGGGGAACACGCCCTCACGGCTGAGGGGTAAGAAGAAGGGCGGGTTCGCCACGTACAGGAACGCTTCGGCGCTCGAGTGCGTGGTCGGGTACCTGTACATAACGGACGGTACCCGGCTTCAGGTGATGATGGACCGGGTCATAGGGAGCGGCCTATTGGAGAGGACCACGCTGGAGAAGTGGAAGTGACGTCGGTATTTATACTTAGCCGCTAGGAGTGCACACGTCGTACGGCGCGTTGAAATCTAATCATTGCTAATTTGTTGGGTGTTTGTTCGCTAAGTGGTCGCTAGGTGGTCGGGGCTGCTACATGCGCCCCCTTCGCTTGTTGTTCATGCAGCACATGACCGACAAGCCGAGAAATCCACCGTACATCGCGGCCGTGATGAAGCAGTTTTTCGCCGCGATGAGGTGTTCGTCCTCGCGCCTCGCCTCCGTGAGCCAGTCCTCCCCGAGGAACCGGTAGTCCTTCTGGAACAGCGAGCCGAGCGGGATGAGCACGACGATGGCGAACACCGACAACCCGCCGCAGCACATGGAGCAGAACGGCGACGTCAGGCATTCGAACACGGCGGCCATCTCGACACCTCCACTTGTCTCGACACCTCCACTCCACCGCCGCCACGCGCGTCTTCGAAGTGGCCTAGGATCTGAGAAACAACCCTACAAACGAACAACACAATCCGATTCAGTTCGCACAACGATGTTCAGCCCCGAGGCGTACGCCCTCGCGGAGGGTCTGGTGTCCAGGGCGTACATCAACCAGGGCTCCCAGGCCACCGCACGTCGGTCCAAGCTCGTCACCTCGCTCCTCTCGGAGCGTCGCCTTCCCAAGGATGGCTGGGACGACCACTCCATCGAGGCGTTCCTCTCCGAGGCGGCCATGATGGACTCGAACAACTTCCTCGACAACGTCGGCGTGGGCGAGCGCGAGGCGAGGGTCTACAGCCCGCTGGTGGCGCGCAGGCACTGGAACCTGGCGCACGGCATCGGGCGCTCCGGCGACGTCGCCGCCGAGCAGCCCAAAGCCGCCGGCTCATCCTTGCTCAACAAGCTCACCAATCTTCTCGTCGCGGACGCGATGAAGATCGCAGGGCTCGAAGACATGGGCCCCGCGCTGGTCCTTCCCCTCGCCACCGGCATGACCCTGACCCTCGTCCTACTCGCCATGAAGTCCAAACGCCCGAAGACCGCGAACAAGGTGGTGTGGTGCCGCCTGGACCAGAAGACCTGCGTCAAGGCGGTCCTCTCCGCCGGGCTCGAGCTCGTCGTCGTGTCACCGAAGCTCGTCGGCGACCAGCTGTGCACCGACGTCGACGCCGTCCGCGCCGCCGTGGAAGCCGCCGGCCCTTCAAACGTCTGCTGCGTCATCACGTCAACCTCGTGCTTCGCGCCCAGGTCCGCCGACGCGTGCTCCGACGTCGCCAAGATGTGCTCGGCGCTCGACGTAGGACACGTCATCAACAACGCGTACGGAATCCAAGCGGCACAGCTGTGCAAAGAGGTGACCCGTGCGTGGCGTCGCGGGCGCGTGGACGCGGTGGTCCAGTCCACGGATAAGAACTTCATGGTGCCCGTGGGCGGGGCGGTGGTGTGCAGCGGGAAGGATAACACGTCGGTGGTGGACGCCGTGCGGAAGTCGTACCCGGGACGAGCGTCAATCTCGCCGGTGCTCGATCTGCTCATCACGCTGCTGTCCATGGGTGCCGACGGGTGGGCACGGTGCCTAGCGGAACGGCAGAGCGTGTACGGGTACATGCGAACGAAGCTGGGCGAGTGCGTCGGCGAGTTTGGCGAGCGTCTGTTGGAGACGCCGGGGAACCCGATCTCGATGGGGGTGAGCTTGGAACGTCACGCGGGTTTAGTGAAGGACGGCGACGTGAGCTTCTTCGGGAGCATGCTGTTCAGTCGGTGCGTGTCCGGGACACGGGTGGTGGCGCCGGGGAAGAGGGCGGACGTGGGCGGGGTGGTGTTCGACGGCTTCGGGGCGAGTCACGATGCGTACCCGGTGCCTTACTTCACCGCCGCCGCGGCGCTGGGCACGACGGAGGCGGACGTGGACAGGTTCTGCGCGCAGCTCAAGAAGTGTTTCAAGGATTTTCGAAAGAAGGCGGCGAAGAAGGATGGTGAAGGAGGGGCGGATAAGGGGGATAATGGGGTCGACGCGCTGGACGCGGCGGCGGACCAGCTCGCGAGAGTGAACCTCTGATGAGTCGCGCGACGCAGCGTGGGAATAGCAAACTTTTTGAGCTTTTACAGAAGATCTTCTCGAGTGCCGACGGCACCTTCATTTTTCGATGCGCGGTCAGGTGTTCTGCCGTGTGGGCGCCCGCACGCGGGCGACCGACTTGCTCGGCCCCGATGACACCGTGGGCGAGCTCCGGACTCGCATACTGGGAGACGCGGTCACCCAACTCCCCGGCGCCGACGACGTGGTGCGCGCCCGATTCGTTTCGCCCGAATTTCGACTCTGAGATCGCTTCGCTCCCAACCCTAAGCGACGCGCTGACCATCCCGACCCGTCCCCAACCCCTTCTCGCAGCACCTGGTTCACGAAGGACGATGGCTTCTGAACCCTCGCGCGACGCTGGCGAGCTCGGGCGTCCGCGCTGGGGCCACGCTCACGCTGGCGCTCCGCGCGCTTCGCGGCGGAGGCGGCGACGGAGGCGCGACGGGAGCCGAATCCCGCAGCGCCTACCTGGAGATGTACGCCGACGGCGGCGGCAAGGGGTACTCCACCAAGCGCGAGACCCTCGGCGGGTTCGTCCGCTACTCCACGCAGTCCACGGTGCGGGACAGGGACGAGCGCGAGGAGGAACTCGCGCGTTGGTTCAACTGCGCGTTCACCGAGCAACCGCTCGAGACGGGCGACGGGAAACTCGTCATGGACAAACTGGGCCGCGTGTACAACAAAGAAGGGGTTCTGAACGCGCTGATGCTCAAGGCGACGGAGGGCATCAAGCTCCCGCAACGGCTGGAGCACATTCTCGGCATGAAGGCGCTGCTCACGCTGAAGATGCACAGAGTCGCGGGCGCGGGTGAAAAGGACAAGAAGAAGGAAAGCGTCAACGCCGCCAACTGCAGGCTGGACGCGGCCGCTAAGTTCTCGTGCCCAATCTCGGGGCTGGACTTCAACGGCAAGACGAAGTTCTTCGCGCTGTCGCCCTCGGGTCTGGTGGTGAGCGAACGCGCGCTGCGTGACGCGAAGGACGCCGTCGCCGACATGCTAGGCGAAGGGGTCGAGCTGGAGGATCAGACCAGGATACCGGTCAACCCGAAGGGTGACGAGGCGGACAAAATGAAGGAGGCTCTCGAGGACGAGGCTGCCAAGAAAGCCGCGAAGAAGCGCAAGAAGGATTTAAAGAAGAACGGCGGGGTCGAGGTTAGTCAAGGTTCGCCGGATGAGAACAAGGAGGTTGAGCTCGTCGCCGGCACCGGGATCAAATCCAGCAAACGGGAGTGGAACGGATGCGACGAGCTGGGCAACGAGCAGCTCAGGGCGCAGGCGAAGCGTTGGCGCGCGGCGGACCACGCGCCCGACGGGGACGACGTCTCGAAGAAAGCGTACGCGTCTCTGTTCACGGGCACGAACGCGGAGACTCGCGAGAAGGAGACGTTCCTATCTCGCAACGCCAGGCGCGGGTGGTGAATTAAATATCTGATTGTCAATTTCACAAGAGCCGCTAGCTTACATATCGTCGTCGTCGTCGTCGTCGTCCCGTTTCTTCCGTCCGAACATTCCGCCCCAGCTCCCGCCCTTCTTTTGCTCGCCCTCCTCTTCCCCGATCCGTTTCTTCTTCTTGAACCCGAACATGGTCGTCTTTTTGGCCCCCGCCTTTTCCAAGATGAGCTTGAGGTACTGCGACTCGGTCTTCTCGTACTGCCGCACGGCGATCTTGAGATCCTCGGATGTCTTGAGCGTGATGTGGTGCTTGTCCTCGTCCTCGAACTTGATGACGTACGTCTCGATGAACACCTTGCCCACCGCGATGATGAGCTCCTCGAAGGAAACATCCGGGTCCAGCTCCAGGAACCGAATGTCCTCCTCGAGGAAGAGCTTGACCGCGACCCTGTTCTCGTCCATCTTCTCCGGGGGTTCGAACGTCTTGAGTCTGTCGATCTCGTCCATCATCTCCTGGATGTCCTGGTTCAGCCGCTCGATCTCCTCCTCAGCCTTGAGCCTGAGCTCCTCCTTGGTGCTGACCGCCTTCTGGAGAGACTGCCGGAGCTTCTGCTCCGCCTCCAGCTGCTTGATGAGGTGCTCGCGCTGCTTGCGCTCGGACTCAAAGTCGGAGAGGATGTGCAGCCGGGACTTGCGCTCAGCCTCGAGCTGCTTCTGCAGCGCCGACTTGTCCCTGCCCTCCGCGGCGAGCTGGTCCTGCAGCTGCTTCACCTGCTTCTCGCCCTGCACCATCTTCTCCTGCGTCTCCTTGTGCGCGCGCTTCTCCGCCTCGAGCTTCTCGTTCGTGTCGCCGTGGGACTTGGCCTCGTTATCCAGCTCGGACCTGAGCTGCTCGATGGAGTTGAGACGCGCCTCGAGCTGCGTGAGGAGGTCCTGTCGGCTCCGGCTGAACTGCGACTGCAGCGCGGTTTGCTGACGTCGCATATCCTCAATCTGCCGCATCATCGACCGGCGCTCCTCCTCCGCCGCGAGCAGCTGCTGCTCCTGCTTCGCGCGCGACGCCTCGCTCTGCTGCAACAGCGACTGCAGCGAATCGATGTCGGACCTGCTCCGGCTGAACTGGTGCTGCAGCGCCTCCCGGTTCTGCCCTTCGCCGTCCAGCTGCGTCCGCAGCGTGATTCGCTGCGACTCCTCCTCGAGCAGCTGCTGCTGCATCTCCTGCCGCGCGCGCTCCTCAGCCTCGAGCAGCTCCTGCAGGTTACGACGCGACCGTTCCTCCTCCTCGAGCTGCGCCTCGACGTCCATGCGAAGCTTCTTCTCCGCGTCGAGCCGCTCCTCAAAGTCAACCTCGACGCCCAGCTTCCGGTACACCTCGCTCTCCTCCGGCATCCGCCGCCAGTTCCGAACCGAATCCTCGATCCACCGATGGTTCACGATCTCCAGCATCTGTCCCTCCAGCTTGAACAGCAAAGCCTTGGCGTACACCTCGGACTCGGCGCGGTAGCATATGAGGTGCGTGGTCTTTTTGGTAAAGTTTTGGTTAAACGTGGCCCCCGCCGCTTCGATCAACTCGCGGATGTCGTTGCGAATGGGCCCCTTGTACCCCGCGATGGAGACCACCGCCTGCTCCATCCCCGGGACGCCGTTCTCATCCCGGATGGGCTGGTACAGCACCTTGTCCGTGTGCGGCACGACGCGACGCGCGGTGAGGCAATCCTCGAGCCACGCGTAGGACACGACGATCTTACCATCCATGGCGCCCTGCTTGTAGTCCTGCCCTTGCTGGTACGGGGTCATGAGGTGGGTGCAATCGGGCGTGTACCGCTCGCGCACCCTCGCGCCGAGCATCTGGAGCTCGTTGCGGATGGCGTTGGTGTCCGCGGGGGAGTAGTTCACGACCGCCGCGGTGACCCCTTCAAAGTACACGAGCATCTCCTCCATCCCGGCGAAGTACTCGGGCCTGACGTCGGGATCGCCGCCTCCGTCGAAAAACTCCGCGGGATGGAGCTCGTCCGCGCCGCCGCCGAGGCCTCCAGGCGGTGGGCCGCCGTAGCCGCCGCCGGGCATGCCGAAGTTGCTGCGATACGCGATGGGTCGGGGGTGGAAACGGGGTGAGCGAGAGGCGGAGGGACACAGTTTCACACGATGTTTTGAATCTCGAGAAGCATGCGGGCGCGGGCGAGACGGCGGGAGAGGCGGGAAGATGCGAGGGGGCGTACCTCTGAGGGGTCGCGGCGTAGTCCTGGGGACCACCGTACGGGGTGTAGCCCCCGGATCCGGGCCCGGGGCCCGCGGGATAGTCGGGGTAGCCGGACATCGCGCGCTTGGAAGTGACGTTGGGCACAAACGGTCAAGCCGAGAGGCCCGGTGAGTCACCCGACACAGCGTGTCGATTTTGTCAACACCCATTGTCCGCAGCGCGCGCGCTCTGCGGCGATCGCCGTCACTGAATACGATGACCAAGTACAGCGTCATCGTCCCCACGTACAACGAGCGGAGGAACATCGGCATCCTCTACCTCCTCCTGCGCAAAGCCTTCGACGACCCGCGGTGCGCGAAGGACGAGTTCGAGATCATCGTGGTCGACGACAACTCCCCGGACGGCACGCAGGACGTGGTGCGGGCGCTGGCGAAGGAATACGATGACGACCGGCTGTTACTCCGCCCGCGGCCCGGTAAGCTGGGGCTGGGCACGGCGTACGTCCACGGCCTAGCGCACGCCACCGGCGAGTTCGTCGTCATCATGGACGCCGACCTGAGCCATCATCCACGCGCGATCCCGGAATTCATCGCCAAGCAGAGGAGCGGGGACTTCGACGTCGTCACCGGCACGAGGTACGTGCCGGGCGGCGGGGTTCACGGGTGGGACACGCGGCGGAAGCTGACGTCGAGGGTGGCGAACTACCTGGCGCACGTCCTGTTGAACCCGGGGGTGTCGGACCTGACGGGGTCCTTCCGGCTGTACCGCAAGAGCTCGCTGGCGGATTTGGTGAAGAAAGTCGTGAGCAAAGGGTACGTGTTCCAGATGGAGATCATCGTGCGGTGCGCGCGCGCGGGGCTGAGCGTGGCGGAGGTGCCGATCACGTTCGTGGACAGGGTGTACGGCAGCAGCAAGCTGGGCGGCGCGGAGATCGTGGGGTACCTCAAGGGCCTGCTCTGGCTCTTCGTCACCACGTAGATTTTATTAGGGCAAATATTATTGAGCGTCGATGCCGTCACGTCGGGATGTCTCAGGATGTCACCGTCGACCGTAGGGCGCGTACCGTTCGCGACTGTCCCGTCGGTACCTATCCCTATCGTCGTACCGGTCCCGGGATCTCGAGCGATCGCGGCCGCGGTGCCAGTCACGGCCTCGGTCGCGGTGGTCCCTTCGGTCATCCCTTCGGTCCCGATCCCAGTCCCGACCGCGGCGGTCCCTGTCATCCCGGTACCCCCGATCGCGCGGCGCGGGGGGCATGCCCTTGAGCTCCCCTTCCTCTTCCTCCTCCTCCACCGGCGCGGCGTCGTCCAGGTCATCCTTCAGGATCTCGTGAAGGCGTACGCACTCGGCTCGTATCTCGATCCAGCCCAGATGCATCTGTCCTTCGAGGTGGCTCGCGTTGTTCAGGTCGTCCTTGGCGTTGGTGATGGAGCAGCACACCTCGCAGACGCACTGCTCGCCGAACATGGTGCCCGTCACCTTGGCTCGCGCGAGCACGAGGTTGTCCTCGGCCTGCTTCGCCGCGGTCGTCTCCAGCTCGAGTTTCAGTTTCTTCTTCTCCTCGGCTTCGGCTAACGAATTCTCAGCCGTCTCCACGTCGCCCTCGTCGCCGGCCTCCTCCGCTTTACGCACGAGCTCGGCGATCTGGCCGGTGAGGTCGGCGAGTGCCTTGGTGGTGGCCTCGTCGGGCGGGGCCTTGCTGGCGGCCGCCGCGGCTTTCATCTCGAGCTCGACGCGTTCCTTGGTCCTCCGCACTTTGTGGTCCATGTCTTTGACGAGAATTTGGAGCTCCCTTAAAAGCCGACGCTCGATGCCCCGGCGCTTGCTCCCGGGTTCCGACGGGTTCGTCTTCTCGTAGTCCGTGCGGATGGACTCGGCGTGCGTCAACGTGCACGGGCGAACGTCGGAGCGCTTCGACGAGGCGTGGAACAGGTTGCCCGGGCAGCATCCCACGAGAAATTTCTCGCAGACGTCTCGGTCCTGCCATCTCGGTCCCGAGGTGGCCTTCTCCGTCTCGGTCATGTTCCGCGTCGACCCCATGAGCGCATCGAGCAGCGCGGCGGGGTCGTTAGGATCCGACTGCTTCTTCATACTGCTGCCATAACCCATGGCTTCAAGGTGTCGCAGCGCGGTCAAGAGTGCCGATTACCTAGTTTTTGCGAAGCTGGAAGGTGAGGTGACTCGCTGAAATTTCGTCATTGTTAGTTCCGCGGGCACTCGATGGCGACCCCGACGCGGACGTTGTTCGTCAACCACGGGGGCGGGCCGTGTTTCTTCATGCCGGACGGTGCGATGGGTCCACCTGGCACGTGGAACTCCATGGCCAGCCACCTCAAAACGCTGGTGCCCTCCGTCGTCCCGAAGAAGCCCTCCGCCATTTTGCTCATCAGCGCTCACTGGGAAACCAATGTGCCCACCGTGCTGAGCTCTGCGAACCCGCCGCTGCTGTACGACTACTACGGGTTCCCCCCGGAGACGTACGAGCTCAAGTGGCCGGCACCCGGGGACCCGGCGCTGGCATCGAGGGTGCGGGAGCTGCTCGAAGCCGGGGGGTTCTCGACGGCTGAAGATTCCACGCGTGGTTGGGACCACGGAGTGTTCATACCCATGAAGCTGTCGTTCCCGGACGCGGACGTGCCGACCGTGCAGCTCTCCCTCATCGCGGGGCTGGACCCGGAGAAACACCTCGCGATGGGCAGGGCACTCGCACCGCTCCGGAAGGAGAACGTCCTCATCGTGGGCAGCGGGCAGAGCTTCCACAACATGTCCGGGTTCTTCGGCGGAGGATTCGAGGAACCGTCGAGGGAGTTTGACGAGTGGTTAAATGAAACCTGCGCCGGCGTGGAGCCGAAGGCACGGTCAGAACGGCTCAGGAACTGGACCGCCGCGCCGTCGGCACGGGCGATCCACCCACGGGAGGAACACCTCGCGCCGCTGTTCGTGACGGTGGGAGCCGCCGAGGACGACCCCGGAGAACGAATATTTTCAGACGTCGTCTTGAACTTGGCGATGTCGGGCTACGCCTTCGGATAGCTTCGCATAGCTCTGTGCTTCCTATCGTGATCTTTGTTATGATCGCTACGTGTGTCGCTATGTGTTCTATTAGTTTTCAATCTCGTAATCGTCCTTGTTCGCGATCTTGACCTGGTACCGCCGCATCCCGCTGCGAAGGCAGCAGACGCTGAGCAGGATGGTGAACAGCGAGAGCGCCGCCATGAAGAACCAGTACCCCTGCGCGGTCGAACCCTTGCTGGTCTCGTCCGCTACGAGCGTGAAGTTGATCGGCGCGATGACCGCGCCGAGCGCGTAGCCGATGAACGCGTTACCCCGCCCCGCGCAGGTCACGCTCCCGCCGTCAGCCTCCGTCACGGAAACCGTCCGCACGTCCGCCTCGTCGACGCGCCAGACTCCGCCGCTGTGCCTCGCGCACTTGTACTCGTAAATCACCTTCTCCAACGTCTCCAGCCCAACGCCCGTGAACGGAATCGACGCGACAACTTCCTCATCGGCGCCGATGGATGGACGCGAACCGTCGCCGTACACCACGTCGATCGCGCTCGCATCCGTCATGATCCGCGTCGCCGACGGCAGCGCCGCGCCGGACCACCGATATAAAAAAACATCCGCGTGAATCTGCCCGACCGACCCGTCGGCGACGGACTTCGGAAGCGAGTACCTCGCCGCGGATACGTGCGGCGCCCTGAGCGAGCGGTACTCGACCGCCAGGTCGTCCACGTGGTACCGCTTCGCGGATATGGTGACGTGGCGCTCCAAGAGCTCGGCGCCGGTTTCGTTCGGGGCCTGCCCGCGAGTCACCGAAAACGCAACCGCCACGGAACCGTCCAGCGCCTTGGCCACGAGCGGGTCGATGACCGGCGCGCCGTCGATCAACTCCACGGGGTTCGTCGAATTATCATCCTGAAGCAGTCGCCGGTACCTAAGCAAGCGTCGTCGTCTCGTCCCATAGAGTTGGGTGCTCGCGACGGCGACGGCGCCGCCGGTTGCGGTCGTGGCGTTGAGAGTGGCGTTTGGAGGCTTCGCGACGAGAGAGTCGAGCTGCACCTCGACCGCGCCGCTGACCATCGCTGCCGCCGCGGACGTCACCTCGATCGGCGCGGGCATCGACGACCTCGCGCGGAGTAAACCGGTCACCGTCGTGAGACCCAACTCCGCGGTTTGTTTGGTGAGCTCCGCGGGCACGGCGGCGACGGCGGCTACCGACGTGACGTACGTGGATAAAACCCCCGGGTCAATCTCGACGCCGTCGACGGCGTCCTCGATCGCGCGAGTCGCCGCGGCGGACACCGCGTCCATCGCGCCGGCCCTCACCTCGCGACGTTCCTTCACGTCAGCGGCCGGCATCGACGACCTGTCCGTGTTGAGCGTATTGAGCGCGGCGGCGGCTGTGACCGCGGCGGCGGCGCGCATGCCGGGATCGCCGACCCGCAACGCCGTCTCGAGCGCGCGCTTCGCAGCCTTCGTCTCGTCACCTCGCGGCGTCTTGAGCACGCGGACGGTCCCTTCGACGCGACTGGACGCGCCGTGCGCGTCGGTGGCTCGCGCGATGGCGAAGATTCGGGCGTGATCGCTCGAGACGTTCGCCGGAAGCAGCCCGGAAACTTTGCTCAACGTGGACTCGACGAGCAGCGGGACGTCGACGTCGCGGCCACGCGCGTCGGACAGGACGTAACCCAGCGTGTACCTCAGCGACCCGCCGCCCCACCCCTGCGTGGCGATCGTGAACATCGTATCGAGCGCGGTGCCCTCCGAGGGAGTCGCGACGACGGTCCCGGGGTCCGGCGGTCCCGCCACGAAAATCGCACCGGTCGACGCGAACCCGTCGGCGGCTTGGCCATCCTGCCTGGCCCTCAGCGTGAACACGTACCTCTCGCCCGGTACCAGCACGTTGGCGTTGATCGTCATGCGCGGGGAATTCGTGGGAGTGGCGAAGAGTCGCCGGTCGGAAAAGTCCAACGGCGGCGACGACGACCACGAGACTCGAATCTTTCCGTCGCCCGACCCGCGCGCCCGCGACACCGAACCCACCAGTCGCAACGGCGCCGTGGAGGATACCGTCGCGGGGTGCGGGGTTTTCACCACCACGACGGGCACCGGGTCCACCACGGCCGTGACGATCGTGGAGAAGGAGTTCGTGAGACCCGCGTTCTGGTAGGTCAGCGTGAACTTGTACCTCGGGCCGACGCGAATCTTCTCGCCGACGCCGCGAATAAATTTACCGTTTGAACCGAACAGTTCGTCGAGCTCGTCTTCGCAAGCGGACTCCGTCTCCACACCCGTGTCAGCGTCCAAGCTCAGCGTCTTGCACTGCCACGTGAACGTCTGGTTGTTGCCCGGTGCGCCCGGTTTACCGAGGTCAGGGTCCGTCGAGCCGGAGCCGTCGAGGTCAAACACCGAACCCTTCTGAACCGCCCGAGGACCCGCGCCGCCCGCGATTAAAGCCACAACCGGGGACTTGACAACCTCCACGTTGATGAACGTGATGGACTCCGAGGTACCCTTGACGGACCCTTCGAAGTATGAGGTGAGCTGTATGACGTGCCTGCCCATGCCGAGGCAGAACGGCGTCGTGGCGAGCGTCCGCCGCGTCGCCCTCGGCGCGAGTTTATAATTACTCCCCGCGTACCGATTCGAAACATCCTTTTCGTCCGTGTACATGCAATCCGCGCGGCCCGCGCTGATGTTCCGCCAGACGTACACCAGGTTAGACGCGTCCACGTCGCACGCGCCGCCCGGGGTTCCGCGCTCGGGTAAAGCGACGTCGAACGCCGCCTCGAAAGGGTTCGAATAGTACGTCACAAAGTCGAGCGCGCCGGCGGCGGGGTAGACGTAAGGAACGACGCCGGCGACCCTGTCGACGCGTATCGTCTCGTTACTGACTTCCCCTTGGCAGTTCGTGAGTTCCGTGAGGAAGGTGTACTTGGTGTCCGACACCGTGGACGACGGCGGGAAGGTCACGACGCGTTCGGTGGCGGCGTTCGCGGCGTCGAGGATGGCGTTCACGGCTCCGACGTCGACGTCCGGCTTTGGCTCCGGACTGAACCCAGAAGTGTTGGTCATCAGCAGCCGCCACGTCGTGACCCCGTCCCACCCGCCGCCCACCGGCGCGGCGGTGAGCTTCAGGTGCGCGCACTGGCCGACGGTGGGAGGTCCGGCGACATTCACTGGGGTGGCGCCGGCGCTGGGGCCCATCGCGACGTCCACGTCCCCGTCGACTTCGAAACCCGAGTCCGCGGCGAAGTACGTATTCGCATCCTTGAGCGTCACGCGAAGATCCGTCGGCGGAGCGGCACTCGCCTCTACCGCCGCGGTCCTAGCGTCCCTCCACGCGGCGCACACGTTCGACTTCTCCGCGGGTGGAAGGATCACGCGGAGTCGCGTGGAGTTGAACCAGTCGATCTTCAGCGCCCCCGGCCCGAGCTTCGCGAGCGAGGCTTCGTCGAATACATCCTCCGGCTTTACGCGATCCGTGGGCACCGGCGACGAAAACGCGATGTCAATCACACCCCGCGCTCGATCCAGCGCGCCCTTCGCGGTGATCCTCGCGCCGACGATGTACCTCCTGTACACCGGCGTCGTATCCTCGAGCGTCGCGCCTAAACCACCGTCGACGGCTTTCGCCTCGAACCTGTAGATTCCGTTCTCCTTCGGGTAGTGCGTGTACACGTATCCCTCGCGGGTCGGCGAGGCTTGTCTCCACGATCCCCACGGCTGCGCGTGGTCCGCGGCGCCCGCCACCTCCTTCGCCGTTCTCACGTGCATCTCGGTCACAACCGGGAGTCCGCACTCGGCGCAGCTCGGCTCGGCTCGGAGCTTAAACGTAAACACCGTGCCGAGCGGGTGCGTGGATCCATCCTCCGGCCCCGCGTAGACGATCGTCTGGATCTGCTCGACGCGCGGCGGGGGCGAGGGCGGCGGCGGCGGCGACGGAGGCGGCGCGGTCATCACCTCCGCGTGACCCTGCCACGTTTGCGACGCCGGGTCACCCCAGCCGACACCGTCGACGTCCACGAGCAGGACGTCGAGCCTCTCGCCCGGCCGCTGGTTATGCCACGACACGCGCGTCATCCGCCCGACGTCCTCCGCCGTGAACGTCGTCACGAACAGGCTCTGAAACCTCGCTTGCCCCGGGACGTGGACGATGTCGTAGATGTACCTCGCGTAGTCGTCCGTGATTGGCACGAGCGAGGGCATCGTTCCGCCGTTTGGAAAGCTTCTGGAAATTCCGGAAACCGTAACCGCGTCTGAACCGTACGTCTCGGACACGAACCCGTCCAGCTGCGTCGGCGTTATCCCGTCGCCGTACCCGAGCCGGACCCAAGCGCCGTTCGTGGACGCGGCGACTCGGAACTTACACGTGGCGATGACGCCGTCGCCCGGGTCGCTCTCCACCGAAGTAGCGTCACTGAACTTCTGCCCTAAACCCTGCACTCCCGAGAGCGTCGCGTCGCGGAACTGTTGCGTCCTGTAAGAGTTGAACAAAACACGACGTCAGTCGAATCGAATCGCCCACGTACGAAAATGGCTAAAAATAAACTCACCTGATCCTCGCGTTGGACGTCTTCACCGCCTCCGCGGCGTCTGACCCCACGATCGTGACCGTGAACTCCGCCCGCATCTTCGGCGTCCCTTCCGTGGACCCCGCCGCCTCCGTGAGCGACGTCATCGCCACCGACGAAGCGCTCAGACCGGCGGCGGAGGCGAACGCGTCCCGAACAACCTCCCTTCGAGCGGCGGTATCCTCGACCCATGAATGGGTGAGGTTCGTGATTTCGATGGACGGGGTCCACACGTGCGTCGTGGACGCCACGTCGTGCGCCGTCACCTTATCAACCGACACGTGCGCCAACTCCGCGATGGCCAAACGAAGCGCGTTCCGCCGGTCGCCGGTGAGCCCCGCGTCTAGCGTGGATGCGTCGATGGCGTTTGCACCCCCGGCCAGCCCTGCTTTTCCCAACGTCAAGGTCATCTCGACGAGGGGTATGTCCGGTGCGGCGGCACCTGGGGACCACTCGTGCGTGCCGTTCCGCGTGGTGTAGAGCGCCACCGGGTCGGTGCGCACGAGTGGCTCGTGCAGGTGGAGCGTGTCGTGTGGAGCGCAGCATTGGGTGGCGACGACGGCACCGGCGGTCTCGTTGAAGACCTCGTCGATGAGCGCGGCGTGCGCGTTGGCGCCGCCGGTGATTTGCGCGGCGGCGAGTGCGTTCGCCGTGGCGATGACGCGGGTCACGGAATCCGTCTTGACGATGCCGGAGATGTCCACGTCGAGCACCGGTGTCGATGGGTTCGAGTCCGCGTAGATGGGTTGGTTCAGTCCGTCTGGCTGTTGCCACGAGAGCACCGCGACGGTGCCCGCGGTCGTTGGCTTGAAGTAGAGGTCCAGGCGTTCGGGTAGGTCGGATGCGAACGTCGGGGGATCCGTGGACGGCGCCGCCGCGGGGAGCATCCCCAGCAGCAACGCCACCGTCATCACGGCGGACGCCCACCGCCCCGTCATCTCCCTGTCTCTCGGAAAAGCCCCCGTTCTACTCCGCGTCCTTTTTCGACCCGTTAGCATGAAGGGTCGCCATGGTCCACTGGACGACCTGGGCGGTTGGGGTGAGCGCGGCACGCGTTCCTACGCTCGGAACGTCCGCAGGATCACTCCCTGGGTCCGAGTGGCTCCCACCCGAGCGCCCTATAGTGTCCGCGCCGGGGCCGCGCTGCCCGTTGAGTACATCGAGTTTTTCTCGGTCCAATAAAACGGCACGCAGACGAGCTCACAGACTCAGAATTGATTGGGGCGCCCGAGGAGGAGGAGGGGGCGCGGGCTTTGCCGTGATGGCGGAGGATGCCATCACCGCCATGGCGGCGTACCTGGCGCGGCACTCTGAGGAGCTCCTCGCCGGCTCCAGGGTGCTCACGCTCTCCACACGGGAGCTCGCCAGGGTGACCGCCAGGTTGCAGCAACTGGCGCGATTGAGCGAGCTGGGCGGTGGACACGGCGCCTCCCCAGGGGCGGTGGACTTGTCGAGGTCGCTCGACCACTGGCACGCGTCGGATCTCGAGTACCTCCGGAGGCTCGAGTACGTCCGCGCGTTGCTCGAGGGGCTCGAAACCCTGAGGGTCGACGAGCACGACCTTCACACGGGCGACGGTACCTCGCCCTCGTTTTCTCGCATAACAACAACGCAGGCGCAGCAGCAGCAGCTCCCTTCGGCGCTCTCGCTGCTGAGCCTCGCGCCGTTCGCGTCCCTCGCGCGGCTCGAGCTGCGAGGATGCGACCTATCCGCCGCCACGCGTCGCCCGATATGGGACGGTAACCTCGTGCGCGGGCTCCGGGAGGTCCGCACGCACCTCGTCGAGATGGACCTTCGCAGATGCGTCGGGACACTCGCCATGCTCTTCGTCGGCGAGGGCGAGACGTCGAACACCGACGACGTCGACACGCGCGGCTCCCGGTTACACGACACGTTCGACCCAAAGCCCCGCGCGGCGACGTGGCCCATGCTCCGGTCGCTCACGTGCGTCGGGGGCGACCTCACCGAGGTGGACGCGTCCGTTCGGCTGTGCCCGCGACTGCGACGGCTCGACCTGCGCAGAAACGGAGTTGAGCGAATAGACCCCGACGGAACCCGGTGCCTTTCCGAACTGACGCACCTCGATTTGGGGTTCAACCGGGTCCGGGACGCGCGGTGGCTCCCCGACGCCCTCCACGCGGACGGGCGCGTGTTGACCTCGTTGTCGTTGCGGGGAAACAAGCTCCGAAGCGCGCGGGGGCTCGAGACGCTAAAGTCTCTGGAAAGTCTGGACGTCGCCGGAAACTTGCTGCGTTCGATGAAGCACGACGTGGCGTTCATCGCCGATAACTTACCACGGCTGAGAAAGGTGTGGCTGGAGGGTAACCCGGTGTCCGCGGTGGCGGGGTACAGGACGCAGGCGCTGGCGTGTTGGCCCGATACGCGAGCCGTCGAGCTGGACGGTCGCCCGGCGTCAAAGTTTGACAAATTCACGCTGCGACATTATCGGAAAGCGACGCAGCTCAAGGCGCGGATGCGACGAACGAGGGGGATGCGAAACCCAGGCGGGAGCGAGACAGGGTCATCGGACGACGAAACGAAATCGAACGGATCGGACGAGGAACACTTCACGTCGGATCCCGCGACGCCCGCGACGCCGCCGCTTCCCGCGTCGACACCGCCGCCGTCCTTCCTCGCCGCGAGGGCGTCGTCGCGTCGCCGCCGGAAGATGAATCGTCGCGATGCGAACGCGAACGCATCGTTCACCGCGCACGACGTGTCCGAGGAGGATGCCGAGGCGATGCGCGCGGCGGTGCTCTCGGGGTTCGACACGTTCTGGCACGGCTTCGAGCCCGAACCCCGCGGCGTCGCGCCCATCCCCGAAGACGAGCCTTCGCCTTCGCCGTCGCCCGGAGAGTTCACGACGCCCGGAGACGGCACGAGGACACCTCGTGCGGTGACCCGCGGAGACGCGACGCCGATTGGTATACGTCCATTGTCCAGGGGAGACGAATCGTCACCCGGGGAGTCGTACCTGTCCACGTCCGCGCCCTCGGACCTCAGGGGCAAACGGCGTCCCCCTAAACCACCGGGCGGCGGACCCGGATCGTCTTCTTCTTCTAGAAGTCGATCCGGACGAATCGACGGCGGCGGGAGGGGCACGCCGGGCCACGGGCGTCATCTCAGCCTCGAGCTCAACAAACCTCCCCCGAGGTTCACCGGTATATCCCGCGTCATGGACCTGACCAGCTTCGAGTCCGACGCCGAGGCGCAAATGTTCTTCACCGACGACGAATCCGGCGAGAACACGAGCGGGCTCGCGACGCCGGAGTCGCTCCCCAGCGGCGCGAGGTCCCCGGCGCGAATCGCGCCGACGCTACGGTCCAGGCGGCGCGCCGCACGGACGAGCGAGGGGATCGAGTCAGACACCACCACCGACGACAGCGAGGACGACACAAACGGTTTATACTCGCCGCTTAAACTTTCCAAGACGGCGCTCCGGGTTCAGCCGGACGACGAGCTCCTGGAGGAGCGAAGGGGCGGGATACCGTCCGCGCGGGGGCTTTTCACGTCGACGCGAGATTCGGTCTTAGAGGAGGAGTCGGTGCTCGTCGGCTCCGACGCGGCGGTGAATGCATCGGCGGGGAGCCCGAGCGGCGGGGAGTCGACTGGGGAGAGCCCGGGACGCGGGCTCGTTCGTACTTTTCGCGCTCGAGTCGCGCGAAACGCGCTCGCGGAGACGTTCATCGGCGCGTTCTCGTGCTCGAGAATGCGCCCGCCGCACGGTGACCTTCGCGTGGGGCTCGGGGTCCCGCCCGATTCGGCGGAACCAGGGGAGGAGGAGGTAACCGTCATGGTATCCGACGTCCGGGTTTACGTGTGCAGGCCCGACGCGGGAGCCGCGGCGCTGTGGTCGTGCGCGCTCAGCCACCTGGGTTCCGTCTCGGTCGGCGCCGGGGAGCAGATCCTCTGCCTCGTGCCTCGCGCCTCGCTCGCGCCGGCGGTGCTCGTGACTCGATGCTCGGAGACGGCTCGCTCGATTTTGTCCGCCTTGACGTCGAACGCCGCGGCGACCGACGTCAAAGTCAGCGACGCCGCCGCGCTCACGCAGCTCGATCTCGCGAGGAGGATGCTCCGGTCGTCGTGCGTTCGCGTGGAATCGTCGCCCGTCGCGAGGTTTCGCGCGGGTTCGCCGGTGCGTGGGTTACGGACGAGTTCTCCGGAAAACGACGCGAGCGACGAGGACGACTCTTCTCTCGAGGTCAGGGCGTACGCCATGGTCTGGATAAGAAAGAACGGCGGAAAGAACATGGAGCCCAGGACGCTGGTTCTGACCGACGGCCACGTCGTGCTCGCCGAGGAAGACGCCGGTGGGTTCCGCGAGCGGTTCGTCCCCGACGAGACGACAGCGGAGTCGCCCGGGGGCAATTACTTGACGTGTGAGAAAAAGTTACCGTCGGGTTCGATAGCGGGGGTGGACGTCGGCTGGAGCGACGCGGACGCCGCCGCCGCGGCGATGGGATCCGCGCAAGGGAGGACGCCCGCGTGTGCCCCGATGGCGTGCGTGACGATGACGTTCAGGAGGAAGGAAGGGGACGGGACGCCGGGGAGGAAAGGGCGGCGGCTTCGGGTCGGATCGGGAAAGGCGGAGCCGGCTCGCGGCGAGGCTCCCTGGGAGATGATGCTGGCGGCGTCGGAGGCGGTGAGGTTGCAGACGCTCGTGGGCAGTTGGGACGGCGCGGGTATGCGGTAAGACTCTTAGTTCAGTTTAGCTACATTGTTCGTTATATTAAGAGCGAACTAAATCACCACCGAATCGGGTGGATCGCCGCGTTGCTGCTGCAAATGATTCAAAACAATTCTCCTCGGACTTCCGAGGACCCCCCCCCTCTTGACCGTGAGACGCTTACGCGGTGGCCTTGGAGCCGTTCTTCTCCTGCATCTCCTTCTGGATGTTCATGGGCACGGGCTCGTAGCGGGCGAGGACCATGGAGTAGTTGGCGCGACCCTTGGTCATACCGCGGAGCTTGGACACGTAGTTGAACATCTCGGCGAGGGGCACGAAAGCCTTGACCGTCTTGAGGCCGCCGGGCTTGTCGCCGAGCTCGCCAACCTGGCCACGGCGGGAGTTGAGGTCACCGATGACGTCACCCATGGACTCCTCGGGGGTCACGACGTCCACCTGCATCACGGGCTCGAGGAGCTTGGGGGAGCACTTGGCCATACCCTCGCGGAACGCCCCGCGGGCGGCAACCTCGAACGCCATCACGGAGGAGTCGACGTCGTGGTACTTGCCGTCGAAGAGGGTCGCCTTGACGTCGACGACGGGGAACCCGGCGATGATACCGGAGCCCATCATCTCCTCGAGGCCCTTCGCGACGCCGGGGATGTACTCCTTGGGCACGGAACCGCCCTTGAGGTCGGTCTCAAACTGAAAGCCGGTGCCGGGCTCGAGGGGCTCGAATGAGATGGACACCTCGGCGTACTGGCCGGAACCGCCGGACTGCTTCTTGTGGCTGTAGGTGGTCTTGGCGGACTTGGAGATGGACTCGCGGTAGTTCACCTGGGGGGCGCCGATGTCAGCCTCAACCTTGAACTCGCGCTTGAGGCGGTCGACGATGATCTCGAGGTGGAGCTCGCCCATACCCTCGATGACCGTCTGGTTGGTCTCCTCGTCGCGGGTGAAGTGGAAGGAGGGATCCTCCGCGGCGAGCTTGACGAGACCCTGGGACATCTTCTCAGTATCCGCCTTGGTCTTGGGCTCGACGGCCACCTTGATCACGGGGTCGGGGAACTCCATGCGCTCGAGGATGATCTGTTTGTCCTGAGCGCAGAGGGTGTCACCGGTGGTGGTGTCCTTGAGGCCCGCGATGGCGACGATGTCACCGGTGACGGCGTCGTCGACGTCTTCACGGGAGTTGGCGTGCATCTGGAGAAGGCGGCCGATACGCTCCTTCTTGCCCTTGACGGAGTTGTAGGCGTAGGTGCCCTTCTCGATCTTGCCGGAGTAGACGCGCATGAAGGTGAGGGAGCCGACGAAGGGGTCCGCCATGATCTTGAAGGCGAGGCCGGAGAAGGACTCGTCGTCGGAGGGCTTGCGGGTCATCTTGACCTCGGGGTCATCGACATCGGAGCCCTGCATGTCGGGGAGGTCGGTGGGCGCGGGGAGGTAGTCCACCACGGAGTCGAGCATGGGCTGGACGCCCTTGTTCTTGAACGCGGACCCGCACATGACGGGGACGAAGGCGTTGGCGATGGTACCCTTGCGGATGCACGCCTTGAGCTTCTCCATGGAGGGCTCCTCGCCCTCGAGGTAGGCCTCCATGGCCTCGTCGTCCTGCTCGACAGCCTTCTCGACGAGCATCATGCGGTACTCCTCAGCCTTCTCCTTGAGGTCGTCGGGGATGTCGGTGACGTCGAAATCCGCGCCGAGCTCCTCGCCGTTCCACACGATCGCCTTCATCTGGACGAGGTCGACGATACCGGCGAATTCCTCCTCGGCTCCGATGGGGATCTGGATGACGAGGGGATCGGCGCCGAGGTTGGCGATGATCATGTCGATGCAGCGGTAAAAGTTGGCGCCCATGCGGTCCATCTTGTTGACGAAGCACATGCGGGGGACGCCGTACTTGTCAGCCTGGCGCCACACAGTCTCGGACTGGGGCTCGACACCCGCGACGGCGTCGAAGCAGCAGATGGCACCGTCGAGGACGCGGAGGGCACGCTCCACCTCGAGCGTGAAGTCGACGTGGCCCGGGGTGTCGATGATGTTGATGCGGTGATCCTTCCACGCGCAGGTGGTCGCCGCGGAGGTGATGGTGATACCGCGCTCCTGCTCCTGCTCCATCCAGTCCATGGTGGCGGCGCCCTCGTGCACCTCGCCGATCTTGTGGGACTTGCCGGTGTAGTAGAGGATGCGCTCGGTGGTGGTGGTCTTGCCGGCGTCGATGTGCGCCATGATACCGATGTTGCGGTAGTTCTCGAGGGCAACCTCGCGACCAGCCGCGCGGACGACGAGGGAGGAGGCGCGGCCGGTCGCCTTGCGGACGGGGGCGACGCGCGCGGTGGCGCCGACGCGCTGGGCGCGAAGGCCGGAGAAGCCGGGAAGCTGAACGGGAGACGGCGGGAGGGAGGGAGGGAGGGTCAGTAAAGTGAAATTCGCCGCCCAGCTGGCTTCGTTCGCTGCGGCCACGTCTGTGCAATCGACCATTATCCACAGGGTTTGTTACGCGGAAACGCCGCGCGGTGGCGCCGTGCGCGAGGTTGAGGCGCCCGTGACGGCCTGGTCCATCTCACGAAGACGGGAATGAAACATCCCGGGCGAAACACGGCGTCGAACGCGGTCGGAAGCGCCCGCCCCGGCCCCATCGCAGGTACCGGAGGGCTTGGGTCGCACCGCGTTAAACTCGCGAGTCGGGAAAAAGCGACAACGCCGGAAATTTGGGACGCCGGCGGCGAGCGCGGCGGCGCGGGTTCGCACCTTGGTGGCCTTGGCGGACATCACGGCAGCCTGAGTAGCCATCGTGAGATGTGGTTTGGGAAGGTGTGACCGACGGTGAGAACCGAACGGCGCTTTGGTGCGACGAAAGTGTCTCACCGATGGGCATCTCTCGGAAGTTCACAAACCGTCGGCCCACGTTCATCGGGAGGCGATAGACTCGGCGATGGCGTTTCAACTTTCTACGTCGCTCCGAGACTCGAAAATCTGAAACGGGAAAATTTAGACCACCGTTTTTGAGTCATCGGAAATTTTTGACTCTGTGGCTAAGGGGCGACGTGGCACGCTGTGAGGCCAGCATTGAGGGGGGACTTTTTCGCGGTCTGCAGACTGTTTGCACCGTGGAACAGGACACGTCGCCCGCAAAACGACTAAAAAGTTCGAAACCGTCGTCGCCGCGCGCCATTGAGGTACACGCCGAAGCGCCCGCTCGCGATGCAAATGGATCCCATGTACTCCCAGTTCAACAACGGCGGTCACATGTCGGGCCACGACGGGCTGCCGCGCCACTTCATGAACGACATGGGCGACCTCGGAGGCTTCCCTCCCGGAGGTCCCCTGTTCGGAGGAGCCACCATGGCTGCCGCTGACAAGCCCACCGCCGCGCAGGCCGCCGCGGGCCGCCTTCAGCGCGCCTCCGCGCGCCAGGCGGCGAAGGCAAAAGTGACGGAGAAGAGAAAGGCGCAGGCCCAGCGCAAGAGGCCCGCCGCGGCCAAGGTCGACGAGGACGAGGACGACTCCTCCTCCGAGGACGACGACGCGTCCGTTCCCACCAAGCCTCACGAGATCGCCAAGAGCAAGTACAACCACGTCGAGGATGAGAAGGAGCGTAAGCGCCTCAAGCGCCTCCTGAGGAACCGCGTCAGCGCTCAGCAGGCTCGCGAGCGCAAGAAGGCGTACATGTCCGACCTCGAACAAGAGAGGCTCGGCATGGAGGCCAGGTTCGCTGAGATGGAGGCCAAGATCAACACGCTGGAGAGGGAGAACTTCATGCTGAGGCAGGTGGTGAAAAACGCCACGCAGGGGAAGACGGGGGGCAAGGCTGGCTTTGACCACGAGGTCCCCTGATCGAGCCGCGTTCATTCCGCCACGATTTGTCGATAGTTGCCACATAGGTCCACATTCTTTACGCATAGAAGCGCACGCTGTATATAAGCAAGCAGATAAAATTTAGATAAAGCTAACGCTGAGCGGTCTCACTCCTTCTTGGGATCATCCTTCTTGATCAGCGGCGTCTTCTCCCCGACCGTATCCCCGCCCACATCCGGCAGCCCGTTTTCCTCCTTGAGGTTATCCGACATGTCGATGTCCGGGATGAGCACGAAGGTCAGCGGCACCGCGATGAGCGGGAGGCACATTCCGCACACGACGATGAGCCACGGCAGGTTGCTGAAGTCGCACTGCCCGTTCTCCACGTCCGTCTTGATCCCCGCCGCCTCCATCGCGAACACGCCGAACGAGCTGGACAGCGCGCCGCCCAGGTTGCTGAAGCTCGCGAGGATGGCAAACGTCGTGGCCTCCATGTTCTTCGGGCACATCTTGCTGATGAGCACCGTGCTCGGCATGAACGCCATCATGATCACGATGGGCTCCAAGATGGTGTCCCCGATCAGATAGAACCACCGGTCGGGGATGCCCCACCGCAGGTTCCACCGCATGACCATCGCGAAATCCCCGAGGCTCGCCACGCTCGAGATCAGCGCGCTCACGATCAAAGCGCTGCGCATCCTAAACTTTGACAGGTACACGTTGAAGAGCCAGATGCCCACAAAATTGAACACCTGCGCGATGACCGAGGTGTACACGGTGAAGAACAGGTAGTCGAAGTGTGGCCCGCCCGGGTTGCACGTCTCGTCCACCGTGAACCAGTACTGCATCGCGCTCCCGAAGCTCACCGACACCGTGTTGGTGAGGAACAGGAACAGAGTCGCCTTCGCCAATCGCCGCTCCATGAAGAAGAACATGCTCACCGAGAGCACTAACGCCACCCCGAGGGTCACCCCAAACTCCACGTACATGTTCTCCGTCATCAGCTGCGTCACCGCGAGCACCACGGAGAGGCAGCCCATGAACGTGCCCATTATGAACATGTTACCGTGCTTCGTGAGCAGGTCGACGTCCAGCTTGCTGACCGCCAGCTTGACCTCGGGGAGCAACCCGAAGAACGACGTGAACACCGCCTGCAACGAGAACGGCAGCGCGCACCAGAACATGACGTTGTAGTTATCCGTCTGCAGCACGAAGAACGATATCACCGTCGCCAGCAACCCGCCCCACGACACCGTCAGCCACACGAAGGACACGATGTCGCTGCTCGCCTCCGGCACCCGCGCCATCGTCTCCGTGTATTTCCCCTCCGTCAGCAGGTCCACCACGCTCACCTGCAGATTAATCAGCACCATCGCCGCCACGTACGTCATCGCGCTGGACGAGTCCAAGGGCACCGCCGCCAAGTAGGTGATCGCGCCCGCGCCCAGTATGCTGCTGAGGAAGCAGTAGTACCGCTTGTTGTAACCCGCGATCGGCAGCACGTCCGATATCATCCCCACCAGCGGCTTGATGCTCCACGGGAACGACGCGACGATCCCGTACCTCTGCGACTCCTGCGCCGAGAGCTTGAGCACCTTCTGCGCGAACGGCAGCCCCGCCTGGCCCACGAGGCCCAAGGTTGTCCCCTTGAGGCAGAAGTGGCACGAGATTATGAACGTCACGAGCTGGTACCCGACCGTGTCCACGAGCCCCGAAAGCCACCGTTTGCCCGCGACGTACGGGTAGCACACCCTCTCGGCGATGGGCATGGTCCCCTTGGACCCGACGCCGAGCTTCTCGCCGTCCATCTCGCACCCGAGTCGCGCCCTACGTCAACAGGCCGCGTGCCGTTTTCTCCAAAACCGACGAGCTCCGATGGACGAGCGTGTCGATCCTTCCGTCCCCAGGGCCGACCGGGCGACGATCCTCGTTCCCGAACCGATCCGCGCCGTCCACGAACGACGATACCGATACTACCGTCCTCTCGACGCTCGCGTGAAGGGTCCGCGCGACACCCGCGCCGCGACCTGAACTGTGAGGCCGCGGAGGTTGTTTGCGAGGATGAAAATACAACACCCCGGAGTTCATTGGGGAATACATGGTCTATTAACTCAAGGATTGTGGTCGGTTGCAAAATG
>Ga0209631_10002080_pt1 | contig 24485 bp, 14 predicted proteins | sample COG_08_FD_184752 | JGI IMG/M metagenome (GOLD analysis project Ga0209631, IMG submission 184752) | Pelagic Microbial community sample from North Sea - COGITO 998_met_08 (SPAdes) (version 2) | ecosystem: Environmental > Aquatic > Marine > Neritic zone/Coastal water | place: Helgoland, sampling... | reverse complement strand
CAGACGACCGTGCTCGCAGATTGATCCCCCACCGCACTCCTTGCACTGAGAGCGCCGACGGCCGTGCGGACAAGCGCTGCACACCTTGCACCTCGAGCGAGGCTTCACCCCGTGCTCGCACGGCCCCTTTGTTGGAGGGGCTCTCTTCCGCTTCGTGCCCTTCTTGGTCAACTCGTCTCTCGATGTATCCGTGTTCTCTGCATCGCCGATATTCGGAACCGCTATCCTGACTCTCGGCCTCCAAACCGTCGTCATCCCCATCCGCGAGGTCGGCGCGCCCCGAAGTGAGATCTTCCGTCTGCAGAGTTTCGCCCACTTTGGTTATTCCGAGCATCTGAAAGCTCACTCCTCTCCGCGCCGGAGTTGGCCGCGGGTGGGGCCATGGGGGACGATGGCGCCACGTCCGACGTCGCTTTCGCGGCGTTCCATAGTTCCGCGACGCGTCTCGTTTCCGACGACGCGGCCGAGGACACCGTCAGCCACCTGGCCGCGGTCGGCGCGTCACTCGCCACGATGGAGGACTCAGTCATCGAACGATCCCTCGACTTCATCCTCTTCCCCGTCGTCGGCGTGATGCGCCGCGCGTCCGAGCCGGAGACGAACGACGCCGACGCCAACCCGAAGGCCCGGGCGCGCCGGATCAAAACCCTGGAGGAGTCGCTCCGGTGCGTCTCCGCGGTGCTCAGAAGGTTGGAGCCCGGGATGGGCGAACCGGCGTTCATCGGAGATCTCTTCTGCGACGTCGTCGCGGTGCTCGCGCGCTCCGGATCCGACCCTTCGCTCGATGATCCCTCGTCGGGGACCCGTTCGTCGTCGTCTTCGGCGGACCTGGAGGACCTTCGACTCGCCGCGGTGACGTGCGCGAGCGACGTCGTGCGGCTCATCCGCCCGCGCACCACGCACGCGCGCGCGCTCCTCGCCGACAAGAATCTTCCCGCCGTCGGCTACGCGACGTCCCTCCTGGTCCGCGTCGCGCACCTCGAGGCGTCCGCGGGCACGAAAGGAAGCAAAGCGATCCGATGCGCCGCCCTCGCGACGCTCCGCGACCTCGTGGCAAACACGGACGATCCCGACGCGTGGTCCTTCTTCCTCCCCGGCGTCGTCAGCGGGCTCGCCAAGGCGCTGCACGCGGCCTCCGGGTCCCGGTCCGACGAGGGCGCCGGGCCCGCGGGCGCCGCCGACGACTCGGCCTCGACGGAGGCGGCGATCGAGGCGCTCACCGCGATCGTGACGTGCGTGCTCGACGATACGTGTAACGTCGTTCCGCAGAGGGACACGGACGGAGGGGACGCAGGGGACGACGTGGTGGAGAGGTTAAGGAGGATGGCGGAGGATGGAAGGGAAGGAGCTTCGGTTCTTCGAGAGAGTTCTTCAAGGGTCGACGAGGACGAGGACGAGGACGACGTCGCATCCGACGGTCCCCCGCCGGCCGGTGCCGATACGTCCCAGGCTGCCGCCCACCTCAAGGTACGACGCACCGCGCGGTGGCTGAAGGAGACCGCGCCGAGGGTCGAACAGGCGCTCGCCGCCGCGTTGACACCGGCGGTTTCACACCGTAAACCATCCGTTCGACGGACGGCGGCGCTCGCGGCGGCGGCGGTGATCAAACAATGCAGTCGAACACTGCGCGGCGCGAGGCGGACGCTGCTGGAGTGTGCGCTCGTCGCCCGCGGTGACGCGTGGGATGCGGTGTCCGGTCCGGCGACGGAGGCACTCGACGGGTTACGGAGCGACGGGTACGTAGATGACGAGGTGTTGGATTCAATCGTCGCGGAGGCGCTCGGAGATTTGCCAAAGTTGGTTCGGCGCGGGGCGGCCGGGGGCGACGGGGGCAGGGCCTGCGCGCAGCGTGCGATCGCGGCCATGGCCACCGCGGGGTCCGCCCGAGTGGCGCGCATGTTCCTGACCAAATATGCCGTCAGGTCAGTGACGTGCGCCGGCTTGGCGCAGTGCTTCGCGGTGAGCGCCGACTTGGCATCCGTCGGCAGAAGTAACGAGCTGAGAGCGCTGGGCCAACTCAGCGGCGTCACGAACGGCGCGAACGGGGCTGGGACCGACGCGAATGCTGATGCGACCACGAGCGAAAGCAAAGACGTCACCATCCGCGAGAACGGGACGGCGTACGTGCCCGTGCTGCCCAGGCAACCGCCGCGAATGCTCCACCTCTCAAACCCCGAACTCTACGACGCAGTCGCGAAAGTAGCCCGCGCCGTCGGCTCCCACTGCGCCTCTATAGACGGGTCCGGTGCACTCGCCGCGATCGTGGACGCGCACCTCGACGCGCTCCGGGACTCGCTGGAGGATGCGAAGTCGCCGGGTTCGCTGTGGCAGAGGAGCGCGTGCGCTCACGTCGCCGCGCTAAACGAAACCCTGCGCGGCGCGGGTGAGTATTTACCCGGGCAGGCCACCCACGTTCGAACCGAGTCCAACTCGTCGGAGATGTTCGCCGCGTCTCGATCGGTCCTCCAGGAGTACCTAGGCCACACGGTGTGGGACCTCCCCACGTCCCTCGACGACGTCAGCCCCGAACGCGTGGTGGACGGGTCCATCACGCTCGCCACGCTGCGTGACGACGCGTTGCTGGTGTGCCTCGCCGCCGAGGGCGTCGGTGTCGTAGCGCAGGCTTGCGGGGTTGAGTTTGTGCGGGCGGGCGCTTTCCTGCCCACGGCGCTGTGTCCGCTGTTACAGAAACTGGGCGATCCCGCCGCCGTGGTGAGTGATACGGCGTCGGATGTCCTCGGTGTGATCGCCGCGGTCGGAGGGTTCGTTCGGTCGGGAACCCAGGATGGAGGTTCAACAGTGAGTGAGGGACCCGTCGCTTCGCTGGTGTCTGCTAACGCTGACTACGTGGTGGACATGTTATCTCGCCACCTGCGACACCTGGACGACCACCCGGGCGCCGCGCGGTTCTTCGCGGCCGTCTTGGGTAAACGCACCGGCGCCGCGAGACGGACGCTGCACCTGTTACACGAGCCCGTGCGCCGCGCGTTGGATTCGATGGGTATCGGCGCTCGACGAAAAAACTGGCGGCACGCGGGTACTTTCCTCGGGTGCCTGAGGGAGGTGAGCGACGCCGCGTGCGCCGAGGCTGCGTCGCTCCTGGAGAGTGCGAACAAGGCGGTGGAGGATGTCCGCCCCTTGCACGATCTCATCGAGGAGATGGAGCGCGTGCGGAGTGAACAGTTCGGGGATGACGAGGATGACGAGACGGGGGACACCGAAGGTGGAGCGGCGAAAGCGGCGATGGCGGAGGCTTCCATGCGGAACGTCATCGAGTCGTCGGATCACTCCGACGCCGCAAAGGCGGTGGATGTACCCGCCGTGATCGTGGAGTGGAACCGACGGGTGCGTCACGAGTCGTCGCTGTCCAGGCTCGTCGCCGGCGTGCTGACGTCGGCGGCTCCCTTGCTCGAGTCCTCGGATCCGCGGGTACGCCTAGCCGCCGCGGAGGTTTGCGCGTCGAGCCTATCCGCCGTCGCCGCGTGCGACGCGTGCTCCGCCCCGGAGTCCGCGGTGTACGACACGGTCAAGAAGCTACACCCGCACGACGTCCCGCAGACGCACGGGGACAACGAACGGCCCGTGCGTGTCTTACCGCGGGTGCACCAGCTGTGGCCGCACCTCGTCCACGGGCTCGGGCACCGGCTCGGTCCACAAGTGCTCCCGGAGCCGTTCAAGGCGTCCCTCACGCTGCTCAAGAGGTGCGCGGAGGTGAGCGGCGGGGAGTTCATCGCGCGGCGGATGGCATCTGACGCGTGGCCGCAGCTGGCGCGAGTGCTCGAGCTCGGCGTGAAGCACGCGGAGTCCGCTTCGATCGTGAAGCGAATGGAGACGTTGTACCTGGGCGCCGAAGACGGAGACGCCGGGTCGTTCTTCGATAACGACTTGAACGACGTCGACGAGGACGGGCTGGCGGGAGGTACGCGCGGGCGGGAGACGGTTGCGAGCGCGCCGCGAACCACGGAGACGGTTCGCGTGGCGATATTGAAGACTCTGGCGGCAATCGGGTCGTGTGAAAAGTCGAAGGGAGCGCTTCGTGACGTCGCGGCGAATGCGGCGGATGCGGTGGTCCCGTTCACCCACGCACACGGACGGCGGCGCGTGCGCGGGTCGGCTCCGCACACGCCGGAGGTGATGGGTGCGGCGCGTGATGCGGTCATGGGCCTCGCGGCGGTGGCGCCCGACGCGGTGTGGACGGCGCTGGCGACTTCGGCTTCGAGCGTTGACGACTTTTACGTCAAGGCGCCGCGATGGAGGCGTGACCCGGGGCTTGGCGGGGCGACGCCGCCTGGGCTGCCGGAGTTCAGGGAGATCATGCCGGTGGCTCGTGTGGGGTGCGGGGTGAGCCGGGAGGAGGCGGCGGCGTCCCTGGAGCTGCTGGTGGAGTGCGGGATGGCGGTCAGTAACTAGCTCGTAGGTAATGTTAGATTGACGACGTGAGACGAAGTTTGCCACATTAACTTAGGTCTTTCTTAGGTGTCGCTCATTCCGACATGCGGGCTTGGGGCGAGCAGGACCATCCGGAGGACCGGCCGCGGGGTCGGCGGGAGCCTCGCGACCGCCCTCCCGCGGCGGCGCGCAACCGCGTGGAGGGGGACGGGGGTGAACCGCCGCGTCGGGGCAGGATCGACCTGAGCCACGGATTCCTGCGGCAGATCCAGCGGAACCAGCGCGATCGCAAGGCGTACCACGAGGCGTGGGAGGATGCGAGGGATTCGACGGTGGACGCGAACAAGAAGGAGTTCGGCATCGGAATCAACGTGATGAAGGACGGGAAGGAGTGGAAGAAGCCGCAGCAATGGAGGAGCTTCGAGCGCGAGGGGGGTGCCGCAGGGGGAAAAGAGAGGGACGACGATCGGCGCTCGAATCGACGCGACGAAGGGGAGCGACGGCCGAAGGAACGCGACGACCGCCGGGACCATTCAGCTGACGATGAAAGCGACGACGATCTGCGCTCGAGGCTCACGCGCGATGAGGCGCACGAGCGCACCGCCGCCGCGCTCAGGTCCGCCGAGGCCAAGCGGAGCGAAACCAAGAAATCCGTCGCGGCGGGTGCGGATGACGAGGCGGACCTGGCCGCGTGGTGGGGGGAGACCGGCGGGGACAAGGCGGCGTCGGACATACGCGCCGCGACGCAGAAGGAGACACGGCAAAAGAAACAACCAGCGACCAAGCCGGGCGCGAGGGAGGATGCCCATGCGAAGAAGCCGTCGGCCAAAGCGGAGCCGTTCAAGCCAAAGAGCTCTCCGAGCCCGGCGAAGAACCTCGACGGCTCAGCGCCCGCGTTCGTTCCAAAGACGAAGGAGATAAAGGAGATGAAGGAGACGAAGAAGATAAAGGAGGAGACGAAGGAGGACGGTGCGCTGGACGATTGGTCTGCGCTGGACGAGGAGCTCGAGAAGGCTCTGAATGAGAAAAAGTCTCGGGGACGGCGGCGGTGAGGTCACGATGTCTCTTGTTAGGATGACGTCTCTTGTTGTAAAATGTACACTACACGTCCGCCGGGAACGGGAACCCCTCTATCATACTCGCACCACGTACGTCGGCGACGTACAATCAGTCAAAGGTGATCTTCGTGGCCTTCACTGAGGTGTCGATGTCCTTGAAGTGGGCGCCGTAGAGCTTCGACTCCTTCTTCTTGACGTGCGTGCCAAACGCAGTCAGGGCGGTGGGCACCTCGGCGCCAGCCTCCCTCAGCACGTTCGCCAGTTCACCAGCCCTCGCCTTGTCGTGCAGGGTGAAGAACGTGTGCGCGGTGCCCGTCTGCCCCGCGCGACCGGTCCGGCCGATGCGGTGCACGTAATCCTCCGCTGTGAGCGGGAAGGTATAGTTGATGACGTACTCGACGCCTTTGATGTCCAAACCACGCGCGGCGACGTCGGTGGCGATGAGCAGCGGGCTGCTACCGCTCTTGAACGCCTCCACGGAGAGCTCGCGGTCCCGCTGGGACATGTCGCCGTGGATGCACGCCGCCTGCCAGTTCTGCCGTCGCAAGTTTTCGTGCAGTCGAGCGCACTCTTTTTTGTACAGGGCGAATACCAGCGTTCGCGGCACGGGCTTCTTACCCCCGAGGTACTTCTTCAACACCCGCGCGAGGTGCGAGTCCTTATCGTTGGGCTCGACCACCTCCACCACCTGCGTCACGGAGTGCGACGCCTTGAGACCCTCCGCGCCGATCCGAACCTTGACCGGGTTGCACATGAACTCGGCGGCGAGGCCCTGGATGGACATCGGCCACGTCGCCGAGAACATCACCGTCTGGCGGTCCGCGCGGGTCTGCCCCGCGATCTCACGGATCTCGGGCTCGAACCCGAGGTCCAGCATCCTGTCCGCCTCGTCCAGCACGAGCATCGTCACCTTGTCCAGCCGGACGTCGCCGTCGTTCATAAAGTCGCGAAGCCGGCCGGGCGTCGCGACGATCACCGCGCATCCCCCGCCCTGCTTCATGAGGTTCTTCTGCTCCCACTTGGGCGCGCCGCCGTACACGCACACGCACCGCACGCCGCACGTCTTGCCCGCCTCCTCGAAGACCCTCGCGGTCTGCTGCGCGAGCTCGCGGGTGGGCGCGAGCACGAGGCATTGGGGCGACCCCGGCTTGCACTTGTCCTGCGCGAGGATCTGCATGAGCGCGGGGAGGCCGAATGCGATGGTCTTGCCGGAGCCGGTGGCGGCGATGCCCACCATGTCGTGGCCTTGTAGGACGATGGGCCAGGATTGGGCCTGGATGGGCGAGGGCGTCTTGAAGTTGGCGGTGGAGGCGAGGACATCCGATGTGAATCCAGCCTCGGAGAACTCGGCGACGGGGGTGAAGTTGGTGCCGGCGGGGGCGGACTCGAGGGTGATGCCCAGCTTCTCCCGTCTGGCGTCCACCTCCTTTTGGCTGAGCTTGGACACGGACGCGGCGGGGGTGTAGAAGTCGCGCTTGAAGGCGGGAGCGGACTTGGCGAGGTCGTGGTCGCCCACGGCGGCGAGTTCCGCGCGCTTCCCGGGAGCGGCGGCGGTGGATTTGACCTTTTTCGTCTCGACGCCCGCGTCGCCGGCGACGTCGCGGTCGCGCTTCTCCTTCTTCTCCTTCTTCTCCTTCTTCTCCTTCTTTTCCTTCTTCTCCTTCTTCTCCTTCTTCATCTTCTTATCGCCGTCTCCCATGGCTGTCGTCGTCGATGCTTCGGTGTTGCGTCGGCGAATGTGGTGATGAGTGTCGGTGTCGGCGCCCGCCGCCTTGAGTTTATGCGACTGCGAGTCGGTGAGAGGATCAAAATTATTCGAATTAGAGATTTCAATCTCGGTAGGAACAATGATCACAGACAGGATACCCGCATCGGTTGTAACTATGATTAGGAGAGTGGGTATTAGAGACTTAAGAGCTACGGCGACCTCTCTCCTCCTCCCGGCGCGGCACTCACACGAAATCGTACAAGTTCACGCTCTTATCGTCACTCACGCTCGCCACCTTATCCCCACCCGGCCCGAAGCACACCCCCCAGACCGCCTCGGACTGATCCGACATTGTCTGCACGCACGAACGCGTGCCCACGTCCCATAGCTTCACCGTGGCGTCGCTCGAACACGAGCACAGCGCGTTCCCGTCGGGTGAGATGGACACGCCGAGGACCCAGGACTTGTGCCCCGGGAGCGCGTCCTGTAAGCTGCGGTGCTCCGCGTCGTACGCGTGGATGTGCCCGTCGTCGCAGCCGGTGTAGAGGGTCTTGCCTGACACGTCGAAGCACAGCGATCGCACCGGCATGGCGTGGCCTTGGAGGGTGTGGAGGAGCTTGCCGGTGCCGGCGTCGAAGAGGGCGACGGTGCCGTCCATGGCGCCGCACGCGATCCTGCGTCCGTCGGGACTGTACGCCACGCTCTGTGTAGACGGAGGAGGAGACGAAAGGGTGGTCAGAGAGGGCGGTGAGGTGAGACTCGCGAATGAAAATAAATGGCTCGGAAACAAGGGTCTTTTCGAGGAATGATGGGTTGGTTGATCTGGGTCCTGCTTGCTTACCTGCACGAAGCGTGAGTTCTTCGCCTTGTCCGCGGCGACCTCCGGGAGACTCATGACGCTGACCTGCTCTCCCCCGTCCTGCTCGATGGAGTACAGCTTCACGCCGCCGCTCACGCCTCCGGCCACCGCGAGGTGCGCGGGCTCGTCTCCTGGAGCGAACGCGATCTGCCAATTCTCCGCCGGCGGTGTCTCGATGACGCACCGGGTTTCGTGGGTGTCGACGCTCCAGACCCGGATGAGGGAGTCCAGCGCCGAGGACGCCACCAGTCCGTTCGGTGCGGCCGCCAGCGCCACGACCCCGAGGGTGTGCCCCGTGTAGGCGTGCGCCATCTCCAGGCCGTCCCCGGCGGCCCGCCAGGCTTTCACGGACTCGTCCACCGAGCCCGTCAGGAGCAGCCCTTCGCCGGCGCCGGACCACGCGACGGACCAGACGGCATCGTCGTGGGCGTTCGCCTGATGCGCCAGGGGTGATAGCTTCATCGTCGGTGGACTCTCTTCGATTGAAGCACAACGACCGCGTATCGCGTTGTGATCGATCGATCAGGTATTTGAAGAGCCAGTCAGTTTCAGACAGGACGCTCGCAATCTGACATTGGGTCGGACCTGACGACGGTCACAAGTGTGAGGACGCCTTGCGCGCGGAACGATGGAATCGATGGATGGCGCGACGTAGGTTACGTAGGTGAAGGACACACGATGCATCGCGCTCATCCCGACCCGGGCGATACGGCCCCGAGCACCCGGCCCCCGACGATTCCGGTGAGCGCGCGGGTGTCCCCGAGCGCGTGGTGGCCCGCGGTGCTGCCCGCGGTGCCCCCGGGGGGCTTTCAGCCCGGGGACACGATGCTGGTCTCGCTCCTGGGGATGAACGAGCCGAAGCTGGAGCTCAGAGAGATCAAGGTCAGCGTGCGATGCGACCCCGATGGCCCCGAACCCGAAGCCGCCCGTCCCTCTCGCCCCGTGTCGTCATTTGCGCGACCGCTGACTTCCCCGGTTTCCCACCTCCCACCTCTGCGCAGCCGCTGACCGGAGAGACGTTCAAAGACGACGCGTGGAACATGTACCGCCAACTGGTCGAGGCGAGCAGCTGCGTCGATCGAAGCCTTCGAGACTTCGATCGATGCATACGCGGCGTTCGCGCGCTCGCCCTCGCGTGGCAGGGACTCGGCGCCGCGGGCGAGGTTCCCATCCTCGACCTCCAAGGGTTCATCGAGTTGCTGGTGAACCACCTCATGGAGCTGACCGACGGCATGCGCAGGGGCACGCATCCCATGCTCTGGACCATGGAGATGCTGCGAGAAGCGCGCGTCAAGGTGATGGCGTGGGCGGGGGAGAATCCGAACCTCCCGCCGCTCGACGCCGTGGGATTGACGATGTTCTCGCTGGGCGAGAAGGCGCAGCGGGCGCTCGCCGCGCGAAGGATGCAGGCGCAGATCGGCTTAGGGTTAGGGTTTAGCGCACCGAACGGCGGCCGTGGTAACGGCGCCAACGTCGGGGGGTTCATGCCGGCGCCGGTGCCGTGGGACGCGTCCTTCTTAGCCGCGGGGTGGAGCGCGGGGGTCCCAGGCGGAGTGCCCGGTGGAGTGCCCAGTGCAGCGCATCTTCCCGAGACCGCCCCGACGCCGCCGCCGTCCTTCGCGCCTCCTCCACAAACGGCCGGCTTGCCCGCGGGTCCACCGCCGGCTGAGGCGGAGGATGCCCTGGCGGCATCCATCAACCTCATAAACAAGCCCGCGGGTACCCCCAATCTGATCGCGGGTGAGCTCGAGTTTCCCAACTCGCCCGTCGCCACGAAGGCGTCGCCGGGTTCGGTTCCGAAGAAGCCCGAACGCTCTTCCACGAAGAAGAAGAAGTGGAAGGAGGCAAAGGCTGATCTCTCGCCCGTGAAGATCGCCCAGACGTGGGAGCCGGCGCAGCGAAAACTCGGGGCGGCGGCGGCGGTTGAACGAGCAGAGGAGCCGGGGACCCGTTGCATACCGTGGACTGAACACGAGATTGAGACTCTGATCCGCGGCGTTCGGAAGCACGCGGGGAACCTCGATCTCTGGGTTCGCATCACCGGCGATACCGAGTTCGGTGACCTCCACCGGTCACGTGGGGCCATGCGGGGGCAGTGGCACGATCGGCTGTGCGAAAGGTGTCCGAAGCTGATGAAAGATTTCGCTCGGTGGCAGAAACAAGGCGAGAATCGTCGAAGGAAGACCAAGGGCGGCTCGGAGTTCCAGGACAAGAAGCTCGCCGCGCGGAAGCACCTATCCATCAACAACGACATCTTGGCCAGGGATCCGGAGACGGACGAGCAGCTGAGGGTGTTACTGATGAAGCCCGAGGAATCGCTGATGGAATCGCCGGATGAAGACCCGGAACCAATCGCCGACGACGGTTGGAACGTGCGCGAGGCGTACCCTTCGTTGTTCCAGGGATTTGTCGTCCAGCCGCGTGTCGTGAAGGAGGTACCGGAGAAGAAACAAACGACGACGACGGCGACGGTCCAGTTTAAGATTCCAAAGTTGGACGCGAAGAGCCCCCGGGCGGATCACGACCGGGAGCGAATGGAGAGGTGGGCGCTCGAAGACGCGTGGTACGAGGACATCACCGCGCGGTGGGACGAGATGCCGAAGGAGGAGCAGGACGCGGCGCGGAAGGAGCGCGTGAAGATTCGGGATAGGAAAAGAAGGGTGGACCGACGTGCCGGTATCTCTCCCGCACCGAGGGAACGATCGAGCTCGATCGGCAAAGATACCAAGGCTGAAGATACCAAGGCTGAAGATACCGAGGCTGGCGCCATGACCGAGTCGGGTGCCAAGACCAAAGAGCGCCGGCGCCTCGTCACCCCCGAGACTGACCGGTCGACTCCCGCGCCCGCGGAATCCCCCAATCCTCGCGCCGGGTCTCTCCCAATCGTGGAGATAATGACGAAGGAGCAGGCTGACCTGTGCCAGGCGCACGTGTCGGAGCTCCGGACGCGTCTCCGGGACGAGCTCGGCGTTAGGATGGACAAACGATGGCGCGCGGTGTTTGTCGAGACTGAACACGGCAAGCATCAACCCCGGTTCATCGCGCCGAGTGGTAAGCGCCTGCGATACCTACCGGAATGCGTCAAGTACGTCGAGCGTGAGGGTCAGCACGGGCCGGACCCGAGATTCGCGGGGAGCAAAGAGGCGGTCTCACCCAAACACAAACCCAAGACGAAGGCGGCCAAGGTTGAGGAGCTCGTCAAACCCTCGCCCCAGGGACCCAAACACAAGGACACCAAGGACCTCAACAAGGACCCCAAGGACAAGCCGAGTGGGAAGCGGCCGGCTTCGGTACTGGAGCCGCCCGCCCCGCCCCCGGAAAAGAAGGAAAAGAAGGCACGCACCAGCCGCACCGCGCGCGCCACGCAGCGTGAGCTCTGCATAATCGAGGACGACGACGGCGAGAAGGAGTGCGTGGATCCGACGTTATTGGCGCTCGCCAACGACGACGTTCGCGAGTCCATGATCGCGAGGGTCAAACCCGGGGTTCGACCCGAGGAGGTCCTCCGGGGCGACAAGGGCGTGGCGGATGCGATGGAGAGACAGGGCGGCATAACCCTGCGCCACGACGTCGTGATCAAGGACGACCGCGAGCAGGCTGCCGTGATGAGCGCGACGAACCAAAACTCGGGGTTGAAGGACGTGTGGGTGTGGCTGCGGTGCGTGTGGCGTAACCTGGCGGGATGCGGGCTGGGCGACTACGTGGCTAAAAACGGGAACGTGACTAAAGTGACGTACGTGTGCCAATCTTTCGTCAGGCACCCGAGGCTCAAGGTGACGCGCGTCGACGTGGGTACACAAGAGACTCCGGATACGGACACGGAGTCGGATGAAGACGACGGGTGGGGATGGGGGGTTAACCTGGCAAAGCCGGCGGGCGAGGTCACCGTGGCGCAGCCGCTGATCACCGTCAAGGAGAGGGTGATCGACTCGTCCCCCGCGCTCTTCGCGGACTGGCGCGAGTACTCCTACATCATGAACCTCGAGACGGTCGGGGACACGAAGAAGGAACGGGTGGACAGCGGGCTGTTGCTCGACGGCACCCCCGCGCGGGAGAAGAGGCCGCAGGGTGAGATTCACGTCGACGACGTTCACGAATCCTTCCGGTGCTCCGCGGATCACCTCAAGCTGATGGGACCTTCCGAACGGGAGCGCTACTTCCTCATGCTCCTGCGCACGGGCCTCGACCTCCGGTTCCAGTACCTGAACATCGAGTCCGACGTGGAGTTCGACGCATCCGTGGAGGTTGACGACATGGAGAAGAATCGAGGAGACGCGGAAGAGGAGGATGGACAGGGAGGCGGAAATGAGGAATCTCAGCACGGCGGCGCATTCGACGGCGAAATCTTTGTCCGCCGCAGCAATCGCCGGCAAACCGCCGCGGAGTCAGCCGCGGTCCCCGAGCGCCAGCCGCGGTGGTGGAAGAGCAGCTCGAACTCCGCGGAACGGAAGAAACAGTACACGTTCCCGAGGCACCCGTGGGACCCGCGGCTGCTTCCCTTTGCCGATGGATTCGCCACGAGAGCGGTGGCGTCGGCGGCGGCCAAGGCGAACGGCGCCAAAGCTCCCGTCTCCGTCGTGCCCAAGCTTCGATACTGCGCCGCGTTCGCGCTGCTACCGATGGCGCAGGAATCGTACGGCATGGGCAGCGCGTCGATGGTGGTTCCGGAGAACTCCAAGTCCGGTTTGAGTACCGGCGCGTGGGTGGTTTGGTACACGGTCCCGCGGCGGGGCGTCCCGAACCTTCACAGGTTTCTCAAGGCTCACCTGGGCCGCGACGACTGGACCCCGGACAGCCACTGGTCCTCCAGTAAGCTGCACCGGAAGACCGTGGAGGTTGGGTACGATAGCGGGAAGGATTTGTACGCGCTGGACTGTCTGCAGGGCGCGACGCACTGGTGCGACCCGGCGACGATCGCCGCGTACAACAAGGACGTCAAGTCGCATCTCAAGGTTCCGCTGCACAGGCACACGCAAGCGGCTGGGGAGCACTTCCACTGCGACTACGGCGCCGTGCGGTGGGGTGTGTGTCTGGCGCCCTGTTGGGTCATACGGACTCCGTTCGCGGTTGGCCAGGACTGGCTCAGGATATCGAGGGCGTTGGATAAGAGGCTCAAGGAGTGGGAGAAGCACCTGGACTTAGGGTCGGAGGCGCGGGGGAACGCGGGGGTACCGAACTTTTCCGACAACGCGTGGCTCACGCACCCGTCCGCTCTGGACGAGTCTCGAATGCCTTCTAGAGACTTCGAAGAGACCGAGACGGGGGATGACGAGAATGTGGGGGATGACGACGGGGGGAACGAAGCGGAAATCGCCGTGTTGAATCAGCGGAGCGACGGCGCGTTGGCTCACTTCACGGACGGCGTCGCCGACGACGAGATGATTTGAGAAAATTTGAGAAATTTTACACACCCGGGTCTTCGCGTCTCATCGCTTCTTCTTACCGGTTTTCGTCGTCACCTCGGCGCCTCGCACGGTGATCATCTCCTCCACCGGGGTTCTCGGCGGGACGACGGTGACGGGCACGTGCGCGTGGTGGGCGACGTGTTCACCGACCGATCCCAGCCCGACGAGGTGAGCCCCGAGTTGCTGTACGCTGGAGAGCCCCCGGCTTCCTAGGACCACGTGGTCGCAGTCCTGCCGCTTGACCGTCTTGCAGACCGCCTCGCCGGTGGACTCGCGTCGCTTGCACCTGACGATCACCGTCGATACGCGGTCCTCCGTCAGTCCGCACCTCAAGAGCTGCGCCCTGTGGTGGCCGAGGACGCGCTCGCCCTCCTTGGACGGGGTTGCCCCTTGGACGCAGGTCACCAAGACCGCGTCGGTATCGGCGTCGAGGATGTCCCTGGCGGCGAAGCGAACGGCGCGCATCGCGTTCGGGCTGTCGTCCACCGCGAGTGCGACGCGGCGGCGGCCTTTCGCGCGCATCATCTCGTCGTCCGCGGTGAGGTGTGCCGCGCGTTCTCCTCGGAAAATAGCCAAAATATCCCACAAAAAGCAAATCTTTTTGAGAGATCCCCAAAACTTTTCGGTGAGCTGTCATTTCTCGAGACGGCGGGGCGATTATATGGGGCGTGTTTTTGAGTCGTAGACCACCGTTTGGCTTTTTTCACGACTGCTGACGCAGACCAGGACGCGACCCCGCGAGATATTTTTCCATTTTCCTTTTTTCACGGTGTTTCCACCCGATGTCAGGCGGTCGAATCAGAGCGCCTTCAACACAAATCGCAGCGCCTTCACCACAGTGGACGGCACGAGAGTCGATCGCGCAGTCCGATCCACGCTCTCAGGAACCCGCCGCGTTCGTCCCCGATCGCCGCGCGTTCGTGAATCCGCGGAGGCTCACGCCCGAGCGCCGCATTGCATGTTCGGGACACTCCCGAGAAAGTCCGAAGGCGACCTGCCGCAAACGTCGGTGAGAGACGAAGCCGCGGCGTTGAGGGCCAAGATGGCGACCAAGGCGACGCACACCCGCGTCGCGAGAAGCGAAGGCGACCTCGGTGAGTGCCCCGAACATCGATCAAAGCCGGCTGCGCCGCACCCGCGAACCGTGCCGCGCGCGCACAAATCGCCCCGCTCTTTTTCCCGTTGCTCTCGACAGGACAGTTGCCGCGAATTTGAAGTTGACGCGACCCGCGCCCCACCCCGCCCATCCATCTGCAGACGAAGAGGTGTGCTGGATCTGCCTCGAGGGCAGCACCAACGACAAGGTGGAGCTCATTCGCCCGTGCAAGTGCCCGCGCGTGGTTCACGCGCGCTGCATGGCGCGCTGGCAGCTCCAGTGCAGCGGCAAGGACGAGGAGCTGCACTGCAAGTTCTGCAACCAGGACCTGCCCAACTGGCGCAAGACCTTGTTCCGCGACGTGATGGACGACGACGCGGAGACCGAGGCGGAGGAGGAGGCTGTGAAGGCTAAGGAGGAGGAGCCCGCCCCGGACAGCGTCAACGGCGACATCATCGTCAAGTTCAACAACATGAGCTTCCGGTGCAGGGTGAGGACGGGACAGGAGGGCCTGGAAGACTTCATGGCGCAGATCCGGGAGAAGTGCAAGATCCCGGAGGACAAGATGAACTGCCTCAACCTCACCTACAGGTGCAAGGACCCCAACACGGGCACGCAGATGACGCTGGAGGGTGTCAACAACTCCGCCTTCGACGCCGCCGTGCTCTGCAGCGCCGTGCAGGACAAGATCAAGCAGCGCAAATCGGCCAAGCACTCCAAGACGTCCAACCCCTCCGGGAAGAAGGGAGGATCCTTCTTCAGCCGCCGGTCCTCCATCGACACCTCCTCCCCCTCCTCCTCCTCCTCCTCCTCGTCGTCATCCTCGTCGGGCAGGGACCTTAGCCCGACGAGAGGCGGCGTGTTCAACCGGGCTCGCCGGGTCAGCGCGCCCCCGCCCGAGACGCACGGGCCCGCCATGTTCCCGACCCCGCCGACGAACGAGGCGTCGCGGGAGAGGGATCAGACGCGAAGGAGGTCCAACCGTTTCATGCCCTCGTTCATGTCCTCCTTCGTCTCGCTCTGATTGGCGCGTCGGTCTCATCACTCGAGGCTCACCTCGTTTACGACGATTACGCGACTGAACACGGACGACGGAGAAGGCGCCGGCGGGTCGGATCCACGGACGCTTTGTATCATCAGATCATCAACGCAGCGGCGAAGCGGCACATATCTATATCATCCACGAGCGACGCACATAGCGCGGTCCTCACCCGACTACTACTTTATGTAATGTACGAAACCCAGAATAATAGCGAAACGAGTTTGATCACCAAATAGTCCTACCAAACGCGGCGCGCTTCTACAACCTCGAATATCTACTGGCCCAGGAACGAGTCGAGCTGCGACGACGCGTCCAGACCCGGCGCCGTCGCCAGATCCCCGGGACCCGGCGCCTTGAACCCGCTCAGCTTCGCCAACTCCGCGAGCGTCTTCTCCCCCTCCGTCTTGGTCCCATCTGCCAGGATCCACGTCGGGAACCCTTGGATATCCGCGCTAGCACACGCCGACGCCACCGGCGTGCCCCTCTCCCACCCGCCCGGGAAACACTCCACGTACGGGATGTCCGCGCCAGCTCCGAAGATCTCCTTCTGGTCCTCGCAGTGCGAGCACCAAAAAGCGCCGTACATCTTCGCGCCGACGGATTTGAGATGCGACGCCAAGTCCCTGCTGTACGAGCTGGACTGCGCCTCGATGACGGGCGCGGCGTACGGGAGCTTGAGCGTGTTGATGTTCGCCTGCGCGGCGGTGTCATCCGTTAAGAGCAGCGACAGCGACAGCACGGTGACGATGTACACGGAAAACGCGGCGGGAGCGGCTTTGCCAAAATCTTTGCCGCCCACGCCGCTGAGGCCGATGGCGAAGAGCGTGAACGAGATGGTGGCGCTGGTGAGGCAGTACACGCACTCCGCGCCCCCGAGGGGAACCGCGAGCAGGTACAGGAGGTACGAGCTCACGCCCGCGAGGCCCGCGGTGCTGAGGAAGGTGAGCACCCTCGCGCGTTGATACGCGTCTCTGTCCTCCTCGTTCCCGGCCATGCCCGCGCCCCACCACGTGAGCGCGGCGACTCCGAAGTACGCCGCCGCGCCGAACGCGGACAAGGGCACGCCGAAGAGCTCGGAGTACCCGGAGTTGAGCGCCGTCTGGCATCCCGTCAGCGGGCACGTCACCTCTCCGCCGGTGAGCTTCTCGATGGCCAGGTAGGATGACTCGAGGAAGCCGGCGCCGGCGAGGAAGGCGGCGACGCGGAGGGGCGGGTTGGGCACGGGCTCGTCGGGCTTCTGTTTGGGCTTCGGGCGAGGGGTCAGTCCGTCGTCGTCCTCGTCGTTGACGCTCAGGCTGGGCGCCGCGCCGGGGTTGTCGCTCGCGCGCGTTCGGATCATGATTTGATGATGACGACGTCGCTGGCCGGTGTTCGCGACGCGCGGCGCGATGCGGGAGGTGTGTGGAGACGCGCGCGCGGTCGCCGTGACGCGCGTGCGGCACGCACCGGTGGTGCGAGGAAGCGCGATGGTTGCCCCGAGGGCGACGGTCATCGCGGCCATGGCGCTTGGACAAGTGGCCGCTGCGTCGATACGATGTATCTCGCCGATAAGATCGTGAATCCGCTTGGATCACAATCACGAAGCGTGCAGAGTGCCTTCCTCGCGTCGCACTGTTTGGGCGCACTGAGAGGAGGACGTGGGCGCGCTTGGAACCGAGACACGATGTTCAGCCTCTTGCACGTGGAGTATTTCTTCGGTTTCGGCATGTTCATCCTGGGCATGACCAAGGTACGCCCCAGCCCGGCCCCGTCCTTCGCGCGCTCCATCTGACAAAAAGTTTCTTAACAATCGCAGGTTTCTGGCGAGCTGATTCCCCGGTTGCATCGGGAGTTCGAGGGCGACTACAATCGCTGGGCCGAGGGTAAGATGGCGTTCCTGCACCTCACCGGAAGTCAGCTCATGAACGCCGTCGGGTACGTAGAGGGCGTGGCGGCGTGCCTGGTGATGATGGCGCAGCCCGGCAACCCCGCGCGGCGATGGGGGCTCTTCGCCGTCTTCAACACGCTCATCACCACCTTCCTGCTGCACGTGTTCGACAAGGACGGGCGGGAGATGCCCAACCTGATCATGGCGAGCGTGTGCATATTCATCATCGCGAACGAGCCGAGGTACCCGATGGGGATACCGCCGCGGGTGGTAAAGACGCGGCGGGTCAAGGACCCTGCCAAGAAGGACAAGTAAACTAAATAGATCGTCGTAATATTAAAACGCAGGCGCCTGATGCTCACTCACCGCGCCCCTTCCCTTCGAGTCCATCACCGACCCCGGTTCAGATCCGCGAGCATGGAGGTCGGATCCGGCGCCGCGCCCACCGGATCCGTCACAATCGACCCGTCACCGAGCATATCCCGCAAGATCCTCCGAGGCTCCCTCGCGCCGCCGTGCCGCAGCATCCCTTCCCTCAGCGCCTCACCCGCGCCCGGCGCCAGTGGATCCCCCGCGAAGAACTTCTCCCACAGGTCCGCGGCGACGCACTTGGCGTACGGGTACGAGTAGTACGTCGACGCGTACCCGACCAGGTGCCCGAACCGCAGCTCCCAGCTCGTGCCGTCCTCGACGGGCATGAGCGAATGTGTCCGCTGGACCCTCGCGGCAACCTCGGATACCGAACCGTCCGTCAGCGTCGCCGGATCCAGCGCGTGCACCTCCAGGTCCGTCAGCGCGAAGACACACTGCTGCTGTAAGTCCGTCGCGCCGAAGAGCTCCTTGGACGCGCGAAGTCGTTCGATCATTGCATCCGGCATCGGATCACCGGTGACCCGGTGCGAAGTGAGCACGTTCAACGCACGCGGGTCCCACGCGAAGTACTCAAAGAGGTGCGATGGAACCTCCACCATGTCCATGGCGCACCTCGTGCCGCTCAGGTGCTGGTACCGCGTGTCCGACAGCACCGAGTGCATGGCGTGGCCAAACTCGTGAAGGAACGTCTCAACCTCCGAGTGGCTCAGCGTCGTCGCGGAGCCGGCGCCGAAGTTGCACACCAACGCCACCGCGGGCCGTTGCTTGTGCGGACCGGGGGTCCCGCGGCTGCACCGGATGACGAAGTGCGCGGCGTGCGTGAACTTCCTGGGCCGGGGCTCGAGGTCGAGGTAGATGGTGCCGATCTCTTCGCCTTCGCCCAACCCGGCGTCCCCGGCGGTGACCCTCAACTTGCGCACCTTCGCGTGCCAGCTCTCACCGGAATCCATTGGCACCTCCGTGAGTTTCACCCCGAACACCCTGTGCACTAACGACCCGACCCCGCGCAGCACCCGCTCGAGGGGGAAGTACGACGCCACCTGCGCCACGTCGAGGTCGCAAGCCTTCGCCCTCGCCTTGCCTATGAGGTAACTCCGATCCCATCCCCTCACTTTCCCGCCTCTGTTTCCGGACCCCCTTCCTCCCCCGAGCCTCGACATCATCTCGATCTCCTCGCCCGCCCTGTCCGAAGACTCCCTCGCCAGCCGCTCCAACAGCGCGCGGGGCGCGTCCGGGTGCTCCGCCAGCAGCGGCGCCGTCGCGAAGTGCGCGTGCGACTCGAAACCCAAAATCTTCGCCGACTCGTGCCTCGCCCTCAATAACCCCGCGAGCACCGAACGGTTCGCCTCGGGGCCCGCGTGCGCCGCGAGGTACACCGCCTTGCGGGTCTCCGGGTCGTCCGCGTAACGGAGCACCGCGCTGACCGTGCGCTGATCGAGGGGAACGCGCGCGGTGAGGCCTTCGCCGTCGTCCCTCTGCGTCGTCCCCCCCGAGGTCCTCGGACTCCTCGTCAGGCCGACGGGGACGCCCCCGAGCCTCAGCCGCGACACGTCCACGAATCCCAACGCCTTTGGATCGGCGAGGTTCTGTTGGAACGCCATCCCGAGCCGCACCACGTCCCCGGCGGCCTTCTCCAGCGCGGCGTGTTCGTCCCGTCCTAGGTGTATGCCGCCGCGTTCAAAATCTTGTCTCAAGGTGAGCGCTACCCGGAGCGCCTCGGGGGAGAGCTCCGACGCGTGCCTCTCCTGCGCGTTCACGAGCGCGAGGTAGAGCCCGCGGTTGCTGTTCAGGCCTTGGACGTACCCCTGGAGTTGGACGTACGCGTTCGTCGCGGCGGATACCCATCGCTGATCGGGATGTACGTTCCTGCACAGCTCCGCCACGTCGACCACCGCGCATAGGGTGTCGGAGATCTCGTCCAGGTCGTCGATCACGGACGTCGCGGCGCCGCCGGTGGACGCGCTTGGACCCAGGGATACCAAACCCGCCATCAGTTCGTCGGACTTGGCCACCGCTCGGCGCGCGAGGCGGTCGAAATCGGAAGGCTCGTGCAGGCCCGCCAGGCCGAACGCCCCGACGCGGTCGTCGTCGACGCGGGACGCCGCGGCGGCGGTGCCCATGTCGGCGCGGGGCCATCGCACCGCGGGGCAACGTCGCGGTAGGATGGTCCCGGCGACACGCCGAGCCGCCGCGCGCAGCGGACCGGACATTCCGCCCGGTGCGCTCACGAGAAGTGCCCTCGATGGGTACATCTCGAGGGGCGATCCTCCATCTCTTCTCTCGTATCGACCGGAAAAAACGCACGTCGCGCGATCCTCGGCGAACACACAACGAGCCGCGCGTCGCACGCCACCCGAACCGCGCTCAGACCGACTGAACCATGACTGACGTCGATGCCGGCGCGGATGTGACGCCCGAAGTAGTGAGGCCCGATATCCTCCGTGCAGACGAGGACGACGACGCCGCATCGGAGTTTGGCTCCCACGCGGTGGCGCGCCCGAGGCCGATGGTCATCCGCAGCGTGAACACCAAGAGCAGGGGCAAGGGGCGCATCAAGCCCAGGCTGGCGCAGGTGGAGAGGATGGGCGGCGTCGACGATGCCGCCGGAGCCATCGAAGCGCTCGCGTCCATGCCCCGCGAGCGAGGTACGCGCGGGCCCTACACCGATCCACGCGTCACGTCCCACTAAATCGCACGTCCGTTCGCCTCCCGAGTCGCCCCCCATCAACCGACGGTCCAAACCCCCTTCCCCATTCACAGCCGTCGCCGACCACGACCCCGACCGCGCGAGCGGCGAGTTACCCACCGACCCGCCCCCGCGGTACCCTTACTACGTCACCGACGACGGCGACCGGGTGGTTCCGCGCCTGGACTGGACCAATGGCTCTCAGCGCAACCGAGCGTGCGACTTGATGCGACGGTGAGTATATTTTAATTCTTCTCGTATGGACAATTAGAGTGACGTCGTGTTTTATTCATCACAGCGGCGAACCAGTCGTGCTTCGACGCACGGGATGCGCCGGTACACTCACCGGACGCGCCGCGGACAACAAACCAGGGCTCCTGAACTGGTGGGGTACCGAGTCCTTCGACGCGGTTCTCACGCGGCACGCCGATGCCTTCGGAAAGGGTTCAAAGCGGGAGATGCGTTGCATGACGACGGACGCGGCGAAGCATTCGTTCACCCCCGCGCTCGAGCGCAACAACGCGTTCGGTTCGCACTATCGCGTCCGTAAGCCGACGACTGACGTGTCATCGCGTGACTTTCCAACCTTCGTGACGTGCGCCAGACGATGGAGCGACTTGAAGACCTACCTACACGACGACGTCTGCGTTCACTCCGGCGAGGACGAGGCAAACGCCGATGCTGCCAACAACGCCCCCCCGAGGTCTTTCCCGAACGACCCGATCGGCGCGGACGTGGTCGCCGGGATCGACTGGGAGTGGCTGCGGAACGTGCGACGCGCGCTCAAGATGGGACCCGTCCGTGGCGCGGTGTTGAGCGCCGGGACCGAGAACAGCCTGCTCCCCGCGCACCACCTCACCGGCGCCTTCGCGACCCACACCACAGCCACTCCAGTGGTCACTCGCGTGGGTAAGTTCGAGGTTAACCCGCTGGACATCGCCGCCGCGGAAGCGGGAAACGAAGCCGCCAAGTCCCTGTCCAACGAGAACCACTGCGAATCGTTCCAGGTGCAGGTGATCGGCCGGCGGCGGGTGCTGTTAATATCGCCGGATGTTTCCTACAAGGGTCTTTACCCCTACCCGACGTCGCACCCCTTCGACGGGTCCGCCATCGCAGACCTGGACGACGCGGACTATTCCAAACACCCGCGACTGGCGCAGGTACGCGGCGCATCCGCGATATGCGAGCCCGGGGATGTGCTCTTCGTCCCGGACTCGTGGTGGAGGCACGAGCACGGGCTGACGCGCGAGCACGCGTCGGTAGAGATCCGCGTGGGTGAGAGTTTATTTTTATTTCCGAGTTTCTTTTTATTTACGAGTGGGCAATTAGAGAGACTGACGTTCTTGTTTAACTCTTACAGGAACTGGCGCTCGGCCTCGGACTGCTGCGGCGGCTGTGTTGCACGTGGGCCGCCTCGTTGAGGATCGCGTGACCCGCGCGGAAGGCCCGCGTGATGCGCGGCACTGGACCAAGGTCATCGCGGACGCGGAGGAGGCTGATTGGCTGGACTTGGGTACCGTGCGGGGCGGGAAGCGGATCGACATGGCGCAGGTACGTTTCTTTTTATTTACGTATGGGCAATTAGAGTGACGTGACGTCGTGTTTTGTTTGCAGATGGTCAGGGACGAGATCGACCTCGGTCTGCCCACGCCGCGCGGGTCCGCGCCCGGTTCAGGCCGCGGCCGCTGGCAACAGTTTCTCCTCGACCTGATCGACGGACGCATGGAGCCGACGGATTGGCTGAACGATAACTTCGTCGACCCGCTGTTCCTGTCCGAGGCTGAGGCGGAGACTCGAAGACAAAAACAGGTTGAGCTCATCGGTCACGACAACGGGACTTCGATGGACGAACCAGGAGCTCATGCGACCGGTACTGAGCTGGCGCTGTCCAGCGACGCGCTTACGAACGTCGCGGGCGCGGAGGGCAACTTCGCGGTCGCACTCGCGGGGGGCGGTGTGCTCACGAAGAACGCGAAACGCCTCCCCGACGACCGGAGCCAGACGCAGCGGGAATTTCCTGAATTTTTCGTAAACGCGCTAAACGAGAAGGGTTGGCAGGATGTCAAGCGCACCTCGCTGTCCATCCTCAACCCGGAGCATCCCAACTTCGTGGGCAAGGCGGCGATGGAGCGCAAGGCGAAGCACGACGAGGCGATGAAGTACGGGTCCGGGGCGCCCCCGCCGGAGGGGAAGGCTCGGTCAAAGTTTTCATTCTGAAAGTAAGAGTTCTGAAAGTGATTCCTTCTTCAGTAGACTGATCAGTAAAACGTTAAGAGTCTACCTTCACTTGCTGCCCTCGAACCGTCCCTCGCCCAGCAGGAACACCCTATCTTGCTGCGACAGATCCATGGTGTACTCCCCGCTCTCGAGCTCCCCGACAGTCTCGAACGCCGCCGCCGGTCCCATCGCCACGCGTTCCTCCCCGAGTAACGCCTTCCACGTTAGCAGACAAGTCAGGCCCGTGTCCGGAAGCCCGCTCGACGCCTGGAAGGTGCCCAGAGCGTTCTCGGTGCCCATCCCGAAGGTCCACCACTCCATGTCCTCCTCGCCGCTGTAGTATCCGAGCCCGTCGAGCAGCACGTGGAGCTTGTGAACCTCCATCCCGCCGTCCTCTTGTCGAAGCACCGGCCACTTGTCGCCCGAGGCGTTGAGCTGCGTAAACTCTTCGCTCACATTCCTAACCCGTGTCTTCTCGTCGCCCCACAGCGGCGCGTCGTCACCGGGATCGTTGTCCGGGTTATCCACCATCGACACCACGGTCTCGCTCCACTCCTTCGCCGCCTTGGCCCCGTCGCTCAGTTCCGCTGAAGCTGAAGTCTGCGCCGACGATGACGAGACCTCTTGAGCCGCTTTTTCGTCGAACCCGATGGCTCCCGGCGCGGGCCCCCACGCGTACTTATCCTCCCCGAGCAGCGCGCGCCACGTCTCCGGATCCACGTACCCAACCTCCGGTAACCCAACGGATGCCTGGAAGTAGCACAGCGCTTCCTGCGTGGACGGCCCGAAGTACATGTCCGCTTCATCTTCTTCCCCGGCCCAGAACCCGGCTTCGTTGAGCGCGGCTTGTATCGTGGCCATGAGGTAGAGGTCGTCCTCGCCCGTCTTGCACATGGGCCAGGAGGCGGATCTGTCGCTGCCGTCGCCCCGCCACCCGGCCACGTCCAACACCACCGGCGGGAGATCGTCGTTCGTCTCCGGCTCGGGCTCGGGCTTTCGTTCGTCGGGCTTGATGGGCGAGTGTGAGTCGGACTCGGACTCGGGGATGAGCGCGTTGAGCATCTCGTTCAGGACGTCCCTGTCCGGCGAGCTCTTTCCCACTGGCTGAACCACCTTGTCCTCCGTTCCCACGGGCGCGTTGACGACGACACCGCCGTTGGACCCTCCCTTGAGCTCGTCCAGCTCGGCGCGCAGCGAGCGAACTTCTTTGCTGAGGGTGCTCACCTCGTTCAGGATGAGCTCGAGGGCCTCGTCCTGGGTTCGACGCATTCGCATCATCGCCTGCGCCAGCTCCCACTTATCGGCGTCACCGTCGGAGAGCGCGCGCGTCGCGACGAGCGCGGGGCGACGGCTCGCGCGGTGCACGGCGGAGAAGGACCGATCGATGGACCCAATGCGACGCCCGATAATTGCCCCCCCCGAACCTGAGGAGACGACGACGTCGCGGGGGAACGCGGGGACATGAGCGACGACGCGGTTCATTCCCCGGGCGGGGGCACGACGCGGTGCGGCGAGCGCACGGGATGCGGCGGCCGCGTGGGCCAGCGCCATGGGTGCGAGCGTCAGCATCTCACGAGGTGCGCGCGGCTATGGCAGCTCGACGATAAGGTGAGGAATCAGTGCGTCACGAGCGGGTGGACGAGGCGAAATGGAGACGCTGTATGAGCAAATAGCGTATGCATCAAATTACGCAAATAACGAATTTTTCCTCTTCCAGGAGGGTTCAGGGTTTGGGCACCACTTGAAGAAAACGCGCTGGCTGAAAAAAGGAAGGCCGACGAAGCTA
>Ga0209631_10002078_pt1 | contig 24487 bp, 39 predicted proteins | sample COG_08_FD_184752 | JGI IMG/M metagenome (GOLD analysis project Ga0209631, IMG submission 184752) | Pelagic Microbial community sample from North Sea - COGITO 998_met_08 (SPAdes) (version 2) | ecosystem: Environmental > Aquatic > Marine > Neritic zone/Coastal water | place: Helgoland, sampling... | reverse complement strand
TATAATTATCACGTTCCCTGTCTTGCTGTCATAAGCAATATAGTTCGATCTATACTTCCGTATCGTGTATGTAGAGTTGGATGAGGGCATAATGTAATACCTTCAATAAATCCTTTCTTGCATCAGCATGGGTTCCTTTTTTACCATATCGCTGAGCATACTTTAATACATTACCCATGCAAAATCCGGTACCATGCCCACCATCTACAATAAACTCTGTCGCTTGAAATTTATCTTTAGCATAATGAGCATCATAGGTTGAGTCAATGTACGTTTTAAATTCATTAATAAGAGCACCTTCATTGAACTTATAATCAACGTTACTGTTAGGGATAGGGACTGTAATAGTAGGTCCCCAATCTTTAAAGTCTTCATAATCCGATGTATCAATCGTTACTGTTAGCGAGGGGTCTATTCCTACGCTTGAGTCTTCGTTGTCCATAACCAAGTTCCTTCATTATTTTCATTCTTTTCTCATGCGAATAGTTAATCCACTGAGATATTTGTTCAATGCTTCTGTCACAACCGTAACATATCTTTGTTTCTTTATCGATTTGACAAACACCGATACAAGGTGTCACGTATAGGTTCTCCATATACACTATTTATAAAAAACATGTGTGCCGATTTTCTTAACCTCTGATAAAGATATAGTCCAATATGGTGAAACATATGTTGCATGATAGTGAGTTGCTCCAAGTGTTGGATCCTCTCTTTCCCATCCATAATCTTCTAATACCATTTTTATAACACGACCAGCACGTTCCCATGCTTCCATTTCTTTAGGACGATCTGATTTTCCGTCATGTGTCCAGCTAAATTGTTTTCTTTGCCACACCACTTCACATACATCATTAGGAAATTTATTAGACTTCCATCTATTTAGTGTAACCCAAGCTACAGAAGCTTGGCCAACCACACTTTCATTACGAGCTTCAAAATAAACATTCTGTTGTAAGCAATATTTGTCATCATCAGAAAATGATTTAACAAATTCTTGTACATCATGTGATTTTGCAGAAGCTAATGTAGCAATTGAAATAACAATTGCACAATTTATTGCGCCGGAAAATATGCTCGATAGTTTCATTTTTATGCCAACTCATAGCCTAAAACATGTTCTACAAATTCTGAACCACAATCTTTATTGAATGCTATAACTAATTCTTCACGCGGAGCTGTATCCATAAACTGGATATGTTGTGCAAGTCCTTCAGCGTCAGACCGACGAAATAATGCGATAGCTAATTTGAAATCTTTTAAATCATCAGCATAGCATTCTTTCATGCTGTTTGTTTCTGATTCAATTGAATAACTAAATGTTTGATCACACAATTTTTCTACGTTTGAAAGTTTAGTTTCGATCCAGTATGCTACAGATTGTGACATTTAAGTTTTCCTCTTTTCCATTTTATAATACTATACTACCATAGTTCTTACCGAATGTAAAGGAAAAAGTGCAATTAGTTTACTATTAAAAACAATCTCTTACGTTTTTTTATTAAGTTTTTTTATACCGGTTGTCCAGTTTTCAGCAGCATCTTTTACATAATGAATCGATTTACCTTTAAAATCTTCTGTAAAAATAATTTTACCAGCTGAATTGAAATACTTAATATAACCGTATTCTTCTTTATAATCAAAATGAACTTCACAATAATCATCATTGAGTTCTGAATAATAGGTTAATAATTTTTTACCCATCTACCACCTCCATAATGCTAGGATAAATTGCAGATATAGCTTTTGCTATTTCTTTTGCCAATTCGATATGTTCCATTTGTGTTCCATTTGACGAGCGGAGATCAATGTAATGTATCCAAGAACGAATGGTACCATTAACATAAAGACGAGAGACGGTGTTTCCTTCTGGCAAAACAACCCTGGCTTGTTCTTTAGCGATCCCGTTTTCGATTGCCCATTCGTATGCAGCTTTTGCTTGATTGATAACACTTTGTTGGTATCCTTCCCATTGCATTTGCAATTCTGTATCATCAGTACTTATACTATTTTGACGATTTTTAGTGTCTTGTAAACGAGCTTCTCTTATAATAAAATTGTCATTAAGATCACGGATGTCAGCATACCGCTGAGAAAACTCTTGAAAACTAAAGCTCCTATGTCGGAGGAGTTGTCGGGCAATATCTCTTGTTGTTTCGACTTCAATACAGGCTGATGACATTTCGAATGGTGACCAGTGCTTGTGCTTGATGAGATACTCAAGTAATTTTGCCGTTGTTCTGGTGTTAGCTTGGTTTTGTGGGTTGGAGACACGGGCGCAATAAGCGATGAGGTCTTGGATGTTATCAAGCCCCTTGATTGCAGGTTCTCCTGCGTAGATACGACCTGAGGGTTGGCTATAGGATATGAGACGTGCATGCATTTAGTTCTCCTAGTTTAATTTAAAATCTGCGAATTTGTTTCCAACATCTGTTTTATCAAATGTAGGAGTATCATCTATCAAAGTTTGTTCTTTATCATCCACATCATATAATTTCATTCTAGATCGATCTACGCCAATTACAAAACGCTTTTTATATGTTGGATCATTATATCTATTCTTTAATTGTTTGACTGCAAGTTGACCCATACCTTCTAATTCTTCTGTTGAGATAAGTGCAAACATGAGGTCTGCGGTAGCGGGTAATCCAAAAGACTCGGACGTATCTTCAAGCCCAACATCTGTGTTAGAATAACCAGAACGAGTCGTTTGCGTTGCAGAGACGATCGGTACGTCAAACTCGACCGCAAGGCCACGTAGTTCTTCAGCAATCGCTTTAATGTAGTTATACGAGTTAATTGCACCGCCCATTCCTTTCATTCTACTTGAAGCACAAATATTTAAATAATCGATGTATATAATATCAGGTTCAAATGATCGTTTCAACTTAAGCTCATTGAGCAAGGCACGGAAGTGTGCTGCATTAGCTTGACCAGTCGGATACTCTTTTATAATTAGTTTACCATTGGTTTTTTTAGATAGTGTTGTCACTCTCTCAGCGTACATAGACTTACTTAAATTTGGAATTTGATCAATTGGTATGTCAAGAAGATTAGCATCAATACGTTCAGCAATTCTTTCTTCTGCCATTTCCATAGTAAGATACAAAACATTTTTATTGTCTGTTAAATTTGAAGCAGCGCAGTGACACATAAATAAAGACTTACCAACCCCAGTGCCTGCAAGACAAATATTAAGCGTTTTGTTCGGTAAACCACCTTTAGTGATTTTATTAAAGAAGTCAAGGTCAAATGGAAGTCTTTCTTCATCACGGTGATAGAACTCATATCGTTCTTCAGAATTTTCTATATAATCGTGTCCAATGTTTGTATCAAAGGAAACACCTAAGGCTTTAGTTAAAATTTCTGGCAAAGCATTCTTAGACAAACTTTGGTGTTTACCATCAATAATAGTTATTGATTCCATGACAGCATTATATAAAGCTCGATCTTGACACCATTTTTCTGCAGTATCGTAAAGCCATTGTTGATCGCTTTCTTCTTTATCAAATAACTGTGGAATAATTTCTACAGCATGGCGATATTGCTCTTCAGTAAATGATTCACTCTGTTCAATCTCAATTTTAAATGATTCTTCATTCGGAAGCTTATTATATTTAGAAACAAACTTTGCAACCTCTTTAAATATTTTTTGATACGTACCTTCAAAATAGTCTGGCTTAATAAAAGGTAAGACTTTTCTCATAAACGTTTCATTAGTAATAATGTTTTTAATTATAGTTTGTTCAATGGAATTCATTTTGGCCTTTCAAGTGATTCTGAAATAATTGATAACAATATGTCACCCGCATAACTTTGAAAGTCTTCATTTTTGTCTGTTAAATCTGGATCTGGCGTGTTAACAATTTCTAAGTTAAATGACATCCTTGTATCTGTATCACCAACTCCATTACCTTCCAATGAAATTTTACCATAAGCAATTACAGTTTCAACATAATCTCCTGTTAAAAATCTTACGTTCCAATGATCATCATCTGTTGATGATGGTATTAATTCATAGTCAATATTTTCTTTGTATTTCATTCAATTACTTCTTCTACAATAGCATCCATTGATACTTGGTCTTGGTATCCAATTGAATATTGCTTTTTCAGAAACTCTTTAAAATCTGTATCAGCAAAGATACTATCCCAAAATTCTTTTTCTAAAGTTTGATCATGCCTAACCTTTTGGCCAATTTCACCTGTTTCCATATTAACCGCTGCATACCAGCCATTTGAAGGTTTAACAACGTACCCACCAACAATAGCCACGTCAAGCAACCCAGAATAGCTGCGAACACCGCCGTCCCAGGAAACAGTAATAGGAATCTTAGACTTTTCTTTAACATATCTGCTCTTCTCCACATTAATAACAAAATGATAACCTTGAATCTCGGTACCTTTTTTGTCTTGTTGTCTGCCGAGAATCCAGATATTGTCAGCAGAATAATAAATGCCTGTGCCGCCGCCCACAATATCTCGAGGAAATAATCCGATTTCTTTATATGTATGATTTACTGCAAGCAAAGGAATGTTCTTCATAGCAAGATAAGGTGTTGCCATACGGAAAAGTCCTTTGAGTGCTTTAGCGCGAGACATATCTGCTACAGATTTTTCATTAAGAGTATCTTCCATTTCTTTCTTTGAAGCAAGATTACCAATGGAATCTATAACCACAATGACTTTATCATTTCTATCTAAATTTTCTAGTTGTCCAATTAAATCAAACTTTAATTCTTCTACGTTTGTAATAGGTGTATGCAATACTCTACTTGTATCAACACCGAATTGTTCAAAATAACTCTGAGGTGAGCCAAACTCTGAATCATAGAATAGCATAACAGAATCTGGATATTTTTTCATATATGCTCCAGCCATTAAAAGAGCAAATGAAGTTTTAAAATGTTTTGAAGGACCAGCTAAAACAGTAAGTCCAGGCGCTAGGCCACCGTCAACTGATCCTGATAGTGCAACATTTACCATCGGAACGTCAGTTGGAACCATATCCTTTTCAGTAAAAAATTTTGATTCTGAAAGAACTTCAGTATGACTTAACTTTGAGTTCTTTTTTAGTTTATCCATAATAGACATATGATTCTCCTTACATAAATTCTTCTAATGTTGCTGGTTGTTTTTCAGACCAGAAAGTTTCTGATTTATTATCTTGAATTACAAAGTCTGACTCAACTAAATCAGCTTCACCACTTATAAATCTTTTTACATTCTCTGCCATGTCTTGCGCAGTAGTCACTGGAACATTTTGACAAATCATATTAATGTTTTTTCGACCACCTACTAATTGAAAATCCTTAGGCATTTTCATAATAGACAAAGCTTCTCTAATATTCAAATATCTATCTTGATCTGGATGAGTAAGTTCCATTGGAAAGTGACCAACAAAAGCTCCAATATAATCTTTACCAATTTCTGTGGTTTTTCTCATAATGTTGCCGCCAGCTTTTAGTTTCTCACCCATCCTACGACATTTTCGTGCATGATTTTCATGATCATTAGCATCCATCCACTTTGCTACATCTTCGTAATCAACTTTTTTCTGTTCAATATAATGTAATGGATTAGTTGTTTTTTCAATTAAATTAAAAAATTCCATATGGCTGATACCACTATGCATTTCTTGTAATACGTATTGGTAAAACGGTTCTTCAGATGGAGTTTTATTATTAGCTAAAGTTTCAAACATTGGATCTGCTTCATTTGTTGCAGCAGAACGAATAGCGTCTTCAATTCTTTCATATGGTCTTTTATAAAAATTAAATTTTGGAACTGAATTACCTTTCCAAAAGAAATAGAAAGCTCTATCTCTAATTTGACTCAGTCCATGTAAAATAGATTTAGTTTTATAAATGCTAAAGGTATAACCATTCTTCCTCGCTAGTTGACGAAGCTGAGCTACAACGTTTTCACCCATTTTACTTGCTAATCTTGGAGCGTTTTCTCCCCAAAAAACTGTTGGCTGGATTGATTCCAAAACATATTCGGCTGACTTGACCATCCAGTCATTAGTGCTGCTATTAGCATTGCTGCTAGGAGAAAGGGAAGACAGGCCAGCACAAGGGCAAACAGTGTTGACAATATCGACACTGTGAGGTGCAAGACCACCCACGTCAAGCTTATAATAAGGAACACTATTGTTGTAGTAATTAAGAAGTTGGCTATCATTTGCTTCAAAGTCCGTATACGATAATATATATTCAGGCTTTGTCCCAAATACATTTTGCATCGCGATTGTTTCTCCACCTATTAGTGGAACTATACTTGCATAATTAACCATAGTTCACATTCTGAGCCTTTTCTCTTTCGTCTTTATCGTAACAACTACGATAGTTATTATTCTCTTCGATAACCTTTTCTAAAACGGAAAAAGATTTAGCAAACTTTGCAAATGCTGATGTATCTTTCGGAAAACAAGCACCACCATAACCACGCTTGCCATCGAAACCAGGAACAGTAATGTGTGACCCGCCAATTCTTGGATCCGTTCCAATTGCATTACTGATAATACCATAATTGCCTCCAAAGTTTTTTATAACATCATAAAATTGATTCATCCACGTGACCTTTGATGCAAGAAAACAATTGATTCCATATTTTACAAAGCTTGCATCAGTAGCTGACATGTGATATACAGGGCATGGCTTACATAAACTATAGTCTTTATAGATTCCTTCTAACCGTTCTGTAGCATCTTTATTTCCACCAAAAATATGCATAGATGGATTTACAAAATCTTCACATGCATTTTTTTCAGTTAAGAATTCAGGATTATAAACTACTCTAAGTGAGCCATGAGGTGTTGTAAATTTTTCAATTACGTCAGGTGTCACAGTTGATTTAATAACAATGATTCCTGATCTACGTAGCAAAAGTTGTCTTACAGTATCAACTACAATAGAACAATCAATGGCACCATCTTCACCCATAGGTGTAGGGACACAGACAAATGTTACATCTTCATTTAAACTTGCATCCTCTAAAGTAATATTATAAAGAGGGTCAATAATGGTTTTAGTAACACTTGGATTTGAAAATCCAAAGTCTACTGCTTTGCCAACGAATCCGTGGCCTACAATTGTCATTTTCATTAATTCACTCCATAATAACTCTTATACCAAGTAACAAATTCTTTAACACCATCGTTTATAGAAGTTTTAGGATTATAACCTAACGCTTGTAACTTAGTAGTGTCAGACCACGTCTCAGGGACATCTGCAGGATGCTTAGGGGCAAATTCTCTAATTGCTTTCCTAGCAAGATTTTGTTCAATCTCATCTACAAAATCTAATAGATTAACTTGTTCGCCATAGCCAATATTGTAAATCTCATGCCAATCTTGGTTATGTTCGTTTACAGCTTTATCTACTACTAATTCTATACCATTTACGATGTCTTGTACATAGGTAAAATCACGTTTCATGTCACCATAGTTATAAAGTGTAATTGGTTCGCCTTTTACAATTCCATCTGTAAATTTAAATAGAGCCATGTCTGGTCGACCATATGGACCATACACTGTAAAGAAACGAAGACCAGCTGAACGTGGAATATTAGAATGAGCAAATTGACATTCATTTACTCGTTTAGACCAGCCGTATGGATTGTTTTGTAAATCTGGTCGATCATGTTCATTCCAAGGTAAAGGCTGACCATGCATAACACATGAGCTTGATGCATACACAACTGGTATGTTTAGTTCTTCACATACTTCTATAATACGCTGAGTTCCAGTTATGTTAGTATCAATGTATGGTTGTGGTTCTTCTAGCGCGTGTCTTGGATTTGCATATGCAGCTAAGTGCAATACAATATCTACATCTTTCATGAATGACGTGTTGTTATTAATTTCTTTAAATGCTTCAATGTCCCCTCGCATAATAGGAACATTATATTCTTCTTGTAAAATGTTAGCACGATCTTCTTTTAATTGTGGATCGTAATAATCATTAAAATTGTCTAAGCCACATACTTCCCATTTGTTTTCTGCGAAGTGCTTGGCTGCGTGGAAGCCGATCATACCGGCAATTCCTGTTACTAAAATTTTCATACGAAAAATTCCTCTAGTCCTTGTGGTTGGTTTTCAGTTGTGTTAATAGCAAGATCAATAATTTCATTTACAACATCTTTACCATTAGAATGCTGTCTCCAAAATTCAAATGCCATTTCTCTCCAATCATCTCTCATAGACGGATCGTTTTTGAGTTTTGTCATTATTTCTTGACACTCTTTAAAGTTAGTATAGTCAACACCAAGAGTGCCGGAATTATTGCATTGACTAATAGGATCACCCTGTACAGGATGTATTACGTTATCACAAAAGTGTTTATGGAATAATGGTACAGTGCCAGATGCGATGCATTCAGCGTGACAATTTTCAATATTATTACCATAGTGTTCTGCTTTTAAAAAATATAAATCAGAACCAAAAGCTGAACGTGCCATCCTCATCATTGCTTCATTATTTATGTATTGAGGATATAGATAAGCGCCTTTGTTAGTTTGTTCTTTACCATATAAATCAGAAGTAAACTTAACTTCATTAAATTTCTTTTCTGGTCTAAAATGATTTTCAACTATACGACGATCAACTGGATTTTCTTCTTTATTATCACGATATAAAACAAGCGGATATTGTATCGAAGCTTCTAGACCTTCAAGAACAGTTATGAATCCTTGATCCATTAATGCATCCTGATGAAAATCAATCATCAAGCTAGGGCCTTTCCACATTGCAGTACGTCCAATCCAACGAACCATATTATGTTGCTGTTCTTCAATTGGCCTCCAATATTTTTGACGATGGTTATCATAGTCAAAACCTAAACCCATCTTAGTTAATGGAGTTTGAATTTTATGTTTCTTCATAAATTTTGAGAAATCATTTTCAAGACTGTGAGTCATAATGACATCAACGTTTTCGCAAACTTCTTTTAGATTAGCATTACGTGCTATTGAAGCAGCTTTATGGTCTACATTAATAAATGCTTTACGTATCTTTAATCTTTTTAAGAATGGCACAAAATTATCTTGACAATCTTGTGGGTGAGACTTAGAAGGTACTGAATAAATGATTGCTAAATCATACATTGAATTAATAGTGTCTGCAGTTAATTCCCACTGCGTACCCATTACAAATTCTTTTTGATCTATTTCTAATCCCTTTGCTCGTCCCCATTTTTTATCAACGGCTGAGAAAATATCAGCATCTGTAACTTTTTGCATTTGAATAGCACATTGTGTTACACCGCAGCCTTCAGTACCACGGCCAAGGATAATAGCAATTCTAGTCATTTATGATTCCTTAAATTTACAAGTGTGTGATATACGTATTTATGATTATTAAATATAATTCTAACATATTTTTACACAAATGTAAACTATTTTTTTTTATTATTTTGGTTTAGAGCAATGCGTATGACATTCTTTACACGCATTTTCAGGATGTTCATATAATTCTTTATGAAAATTATACCACTGTTCTGATTCTATAATATCAAGAAGATCGTCATTTCGATCAACTCTTAATTCATCATCCCACAGATTTTTAGTATTATTTTTATAGTTGTGATACTTATCTAAATAACAACAAGGGAGAAGATGTCCTGAAGCAGTAAAGGCTAAACCATTTCCTGCACCAGGAAATCCATCATTAGGTTTATAATCACCTTCCATTGTTACGCACCAGCATTGAGGATAAAGTTTCATACTCTCTTTTTCTCACCAAACAATTTTTCAGAAATTAAGTTTATATCTGTAGGAGGAGCAACTGGACTATCAGGAGTAAACCTACCTGAAGTAAGTAATATTAATTCTACATCTATTTCATCTGCCATTTCTTTTGCTTTCACTATTTCATGCTCATTATATGCAAATGGAATGTATTGCCAAATGACTCGCCATCTTTCATGTTCAGGTTCTTTTTTTTGTCTTGATGCTACATATTTCATTGCTTCAAAGGCTGAATGAAAATCTTGGCCAACTCTATGAATAGCAGCCTTTTCATCTATACCATCTATACCAAAATGCCATTCTATTCTAGTTTCAAGTTGCCAAGCTACATCTACAAGTTCATCCCAATACTCTTGTTTTTTTCCAGATCCATTTGTATGGATCTCTATTTTTTCTAAATATGTTACATCATCTATTGATGACAACAATGAAATAAAATCTTTGTGATATATCGGATCAGAAATCTGGCCACAAAAAGAAATGCCGCTTCTTACGAAGTCGGTTAACTTTATTAATTCTTTTGTTTTTAAATCGCCATAAGATTTCCGGTAATCAGAAATCATAGGTTTCCCTTGAATTTCAGATTGGCGTGAACAAAATTGACACTGAAGTAAACATCTATGCGTAGTGTCTATATTTATTACTGTCCACCTATATCCTTCTATAATTTTGGAATACATTTCAGAGAATGAATTCATATTCCACACCCGCTTCATCAAATAATTGTTTAGTCATATTCCACGAGTCAATCCATTGTTCTTTTATTTTTTGTTTTGACATAACAACTCTTGTGATTCCTACCTGAATAACACCAAGAGCACAATGGTTACAAACAGGCAAGCCATAAACATATAAGGTAGCTCCATATAAAGATACTCCGTTGTAAGTTGCGTTGTAAATTACGTTTTGTTCAGCATGTACTATGTACTTATATTTAGTTTCTCTTATTGAATATCTTGATAAAGAATCTCCTATGCCTCGAGGAAAACCATTATATCCTTGAGATAAAACTTGACCTTTGGATCCTACTGCAACTGCTCCAATTTGAGAAGAAGGGTCCTTAGACCACTTAGATACTTCTTCTGCTAATTTTAAATATCTTATATCCCATTTCATTTTACGTTCTACCATTTAACGATATAATAATTCTCATTTAGTTGTTTAATAATAGGATTATGAGAAGACAACAGTGTTTCTAATTCTTCTTTGGTGTACCTATTATAGTCATCTGCAATGCCATCATCATACCATTCTGCATAAAATACAAAAAAAGCATGCTGAGCATTAAAATTGTTATAGTGCTCCATCAACTTAGGAAGACCTATGTAATTAGGTACACCAAATAAACTAACAAGAACATCACAGCTATCATCTATATTTTCATTACAATCAGCTAAAATAAAATTATGATCTGAAAACTTTTCTTTAGCATTATCTAACATACCTTGAGATAAATCATATCCTGTAAAATTTTCTTTTCCAGGCCAGCCTAAAATAGGAATATCTTGTCCAGATCCAACACCTAATGAAATGTATTTTCCATCTTCTCTATTTTCCATCCAAAACTTATGAGCATCTTTCTCATCTTGCATATAAATGTTGTTTTCCCATCCGCCATCTACATATTTTTCTTCATAATATGATTTAGCGGCGCGATTATATTTTTCAGCTAAGTCTACCATCCTATATCTCCATACATATTTACTGCAATTTTAGCGCACTTATCAAGAGACAAACCTTCTTCATTATCTAATTGATCATATGCGTATTCTAATTCTCTACACCCCATACAATAACCACAAGGTTCAGTAGCGTGGGTGTTACATGAAATAGTTGTGTTATAAATGTCGTCAAATCCATTTCGTCTTCCTAAATCAATAACATGATATTTTTCAACATGTTCAAATGGATTCTTCCAAAATTTGTCATTAGTTAGCCATGGGCGCTTAGCCATTCCCTTTTGGTCTACATTCCAACGAGGAAACCATTGAGGATGTGGAGGCAAAATATTACCACAATAAAGTTCTTCAATATCTTCATCATTTCTTACATCTTGAAACGCAAGCATAAGTCTAGCAAAATGATTTTTCATTTCCCAATTATGATACTTTTCTCCAATGATTTCTAATTCTAAATCAACACCTAATTTTTCAAGGATTTCTTCAATTAAAGGTTTCTTAGGATCCCACGAAGTTTGTACATTAAAAATTCTAATTTCTGTTTCTGGAAAGTTGTCCCATAAAAGTTTAAAAAGTGTAGTGCTATCAGCTCCTGATGACATTAACACACCAATCTTTTTAGCTGGATTTAGTTTTACAATTCTTTCATCCCATACAGGACCACATCTAAATTCTTTCATTTCATATCCTTATTTAACTAAATGGAAGTGGCGCTCGTAAACATGCAAATTCATTACTTGCCACGTAAGCATACCTTTATCAATAGAAAAATGCTTATTGCCTGGAAGTTTGCACCTATCGTTCCATTGAGCTACCATCTTATCCATTAGGTATTGAGCCCATGCATAATCATTCTTGTAGCCAAACACAACATCATTAGAACGCATTTGAGATACCATTGAAAGGATACCGTCACGAATATAGAATGTTTGTGCATTAGTACAGATGAAATCAGACTTACCTTGCTCATTGAATTCAAGCCAAATTGATGGACGATTATAAATCATCTGAGCACGACGGCTATCAGGGTTATTCCATAATTCATCAAATGCATTTTGAAATTGGTTATGGTATTTTTTAGAGAATACTAAGTGGCCATAATTAGAATTAATTTCACCGTGTTTATTACTGGAATACTGCCATGCTTGTGGAGGAGCATCTGAGTCTACACCGTTAATATCATATATGTTAGTACTTTGTGATTCATACCATGCAATTTCTTTTTTAATATAATCTTCGTTTGGTGTACCAAAGATTGCTGGCTCAGTTGCAAGAAAGTTTGCGCCGATTAATTCAACAGTTCTTTGGCCTGTCTTATCAATTGTAAACGCTTCATCATTTAATTCGTCAATAAAAAATTGACGTATGTCATTAACCGTTTGGAGAATCATTTTTTTCTAGCTCTTTTTCAAATACTCGTTTACGCAAATCAGATGACGAAAATCTGTGGTCTCGTTTATTAAAATATAAAGAAATGTTTCTACGGCGACATTCATCTTTACCAGTAAAATCTTTGTCTTTATATTCATCACCAAGTATACGTACATCAATTGGATACATGTTTATTATATCAACTAAATCTGATTCTGTACAATAAACAATGATCTCATCTACATATTTTACTGCAGAAAGCTGCTTATATCTTTCTACCACACTTTGAATAGGTGAGTTTTTTTCTGCGCGGTCCCAAGATGGATCAACTTGTAATGCACATATAAGCCAATCACATTGTTCTTTTGCTTCTCTTAACATTGCGATATGGCCGGCGTGAAGCAAATCAAACGTACTACATGTAAATCCTACTTTCATATTAACAACCGATTTTATCTACACTGTGTGGATCGTCATCTATATCATCCATATGATAACCAACAGACTCACGTTCAATGTCATTATGATTAAACTCTGCCCAATATAATTCATAAGCCACTCCCATTTCTAGGCACTCAAATTGATGATAAAGGCCGGGTTTAACTTTATGATAATCACCTTCATTAAGAATTGTAACATCACATAAATCATAGTCACGTTGCCATGTGCGAATAAGCATTTTGCCTGACTCTACATAAAATCCATTCCACTTATATCTATGTAAGTGTTTAGAACAGACACCACCTTCTTCCATTTCAATACGATGAAACTCTAAAGCACCATTGGCTTCAATAAGTTCCGTTGTGCCCCATACCTTACCTGCTTTCATTCCAATTCTCCTCGCTGTGATTTTATTACCTGCTCATACATAAAAAACAGTTGCTCAAATTTCCACTGATATACCTGTTGCATACCCATCAGAGCGTTCATCAGTTCATCTTGTGTAGGGTCACGCTCACCATCACCTATCTGTTTGAACACTACCTTTAAGTCATCACAGACATGCCAGCAGTCCATTATCATTTGCTCTAAATCATACAGTTTAGCCATCTTATATCTCCTTTTTCATATTCCATTTTTCAGCATCTTCTGGTGCATTAATCTCAATTCCATTAAATTCGCAAGGAAATACACCTATATCCCAGCCATTTTTTAGCCAACGTAATTGTTCTAATCCTTCTATTCGTTCTTCGCGAGTGCCTGTCAAATCTGGATACATTTCTAGGGCATTTCGCTTGTATCCATAGATACCTAAATGCCAATCTCCATATCCTGTTATGCCTCTACCAAACCACAAACATTTATCAGCTGCTCTCACTAACTTAACTGTGTTGGGATCATTCTGCTGTTCTTCTGGCATCATAGCACACATAGTAGTAACAGAATAATTTTTTAAATGCCACACAGTCTTTTCAATCATCTCTTGCGTCACATCTGGCATGTCACCTTGAACATTGATATATTGATCATACTCACGAATTAGATTTACTGCACCTGCACATCTTTCAGTTCCATTTTGATAATCAGTAGTATCTACTCTACAAGTATTATCATTAAATAGTTTTGCAATAGACATATCATCTGTAAGGACATATGTGTCATAACCAGTCGCTACGCACTTATCATACACCCGTTTAACCATAGGCACCCCATCTAAAAGTGTTAGTGGCTTACCAGCAAAACGTGTGCTTCCGTATCTAGCGGGTATAAGAATAGCGGTGGATTTCATCTACAACCCTTTCAAATTCATCTAATCTAAGCATACTTTCCGAATCACTGGGTGCGTTTTCAGGCATAGGGTGGACTTCGATAAAGAAGGAAGTGACCCCCAAAGCAGCCCCACAACGAGCCAACCCAGGCACGTGAATAGGAGCACCGCCCGAACAATGTCCAATTCCGCTGGGTTTTTGGACAGAGTGAGTAACATCAAGAACAACGTCACAGTCATAATTGTTAAGCATATAGTCAACCCCAGTGAAGTCAACAACAAGATTGTTATATCCAAAGCTAGTACCTCTTTCGGTTATCCAAATTTCTTTAGCATTTTGTGTTTTACTTAAAATTCCTGTAACATCCCAAGGAGCTAAAAATTGGCCTTTCTTTATATTTACAATTTTATCTGTTTCGCAAGCAGCTTCAATTATGTCTGTCTGGCGACAAAGAAATGCGGGTATTTGTAGAACATCTACTGCATCATTAAAGTGGTCTACAAGTTCCCATATATCTTCTACAGAGTGTACATCAGTAAGAGTCCTTAACTGAGGTATTTCTTCTTTCATATTTAAGAATGATGCTAAAGTAGCGTTCAATCCTCTGCCACGAATTCCACTAACATGAGTTCGGTTTGCTTTATCAAAACTAGCTTTAAAATAATATTCGGCTTCGTATTTGTCACAAACGTCTTTACAATGTAAAGCAATTTCTAAACTTTGCTCAAAGGTTTCATGTTGACACGGTCCAGCGATAATTCTCATTGTGGTACTAAGCTCCACCATCCTGTTAAAATTGCTTTAGGTTCTTGACATATCACACCTCTATGAGTATGCGTAAAGCCGGGTGGCCATATGACTGTTCTGCCTTTAACCGCATCAACTTTTAAATTTTGATATAAAAATTCAGTACCACCATCTTTAATAGTATTCAGATATGTCATAAAAACTAAATGACGAGTGCCATCTGTTCTATGCGCAGCTAATTCATGGTGCCAAGTCTTAAAACCTCCACCTGGAGGATAACATTGAAAATTATATTCTTGTACAATTTTAAACTTAGAAACATGATTAGCTTCCTTGTATTCTTCTAAATACTCGTTTAAAGCTTTTTGTAATGAGGTTTGATACCTCATGATTAATTCAGCAGGAAGATTATTAGACGTAATATCTCGTGAATCTTTTACATCGGTTTTTACAACAATATCTCCATTGTGTCCGACCATACCATTTTTAATAAAAACTTGATTATTATCCCAATAATTTAAATAGTCATTAACTAAATCATCATCAATAGAGTTGTCATATATACCAATAAAATTTTTCACAGATCACCATCCTTACGCATCTTAGCTCTAATTTTTGTAGCGCTAATACTATGTATGTCTTTTCCTAAATCATGCTCAGAGAATGTATATCCTACACCTCTTCCATAACTAATGTCTACTATATTAGGAACTTTCATAATAATATATTTGTCGTTATATTTAAATCCTTCTTTATGTAAAGCTACTTGAATGTTTTTTACAACATCACTATATTCAAATGGATTATCATCCTGTGATTCAGTTCTTCCGCCACCAACATCTGATCCAACAATTCCACCAACATCACGAATCATGATAACAACTTGACCAGTTTCTTTTAAAGCTCTTTTAAACAATTCTGTATGCCCAGGATGCCAAGGCTGCCATCGACCTAGCATTTGTGTTGTTGGTTCCTGATGTTCAAACACTTGGAAAATCCTCTCTTAATACTTTTGCAAAGTTAATTATTTCTTCATCAGACATAAAAGATTTTACATGATAATTAACTTCTGCAGGTCTTTCAAATATTTTATTAGTATTATCAAATCGACCTTCTTCTATCGTGTCCATCCATATTGTAATATCAGCTAGAAATTGTTTACGCGTTTCTCCAGTAGGACAAACAAAATCACAAATAACAGTACGACCTCGAACTCCTTCAAACGTCGCGAGAGTATTCATTCTTTCAGCTTGTCTATTTCTACCAGATGGACTAAAGTCCCAATCATTAGCTTGCTCTCTAATCTTATCAGCATTATACCAAGCACTATTTAAATGAATTTGTAGCCGTTTAGCTAGGTGTGTTTTCCCTGCTCCCGGCAGTCCCATTATCAGGATCCGCATTTTCTTTAAAACTCCATGTTCCGTCGTTATGTTCTTCCCAAATTAATTCAGTACCAGCATCCCAACCCATTTGGTTAAGAATTTCTACTGGTAAATTGACTACTAATTCTCCATTTGAGTCTTCGCCAATATCAGCTTTCCACGTTTTCTGATTCATTTATTTTCCCTTTAGGTCTATTTAAAAAATCATGCTCAGGATTCTGACCATCAATGCCATTATTCATATACGCTACAAAGAATGAAGCATAGTTAATTATATCTATGCACGAATCTTCGAGTGATTCAAAGTTAGGATCATAATCTTTTGATTGTTCCATAGCTTCAAGAACAGATTGCATACGTAATACTTTAGCTTGCATTGTATCAAGAATAGTTGCGCAACCACGTGGATAATACATAGCTTGGCGTACGCGTGAATTAGGATTTTGATAGTCATTACCTTTTTTAGCTTGAATATCTGCAGCGCGTTTTAAAACTTTAAGTGATTCTTTCAATTGTCCAGTCCTTCCATTTTGTTGCGGCTTTACTTAAACGATATGACAGCTGTTCAGGCGTGATATCATAATCATTTAATATTGCCTCACGAGTATTATAAGTTATTCCTTCAATAATGTAAACCTTGTTTCCAACCCAATTAACCCAAGTAAGTCCCGCTGCTTTGTATGCTTGTCGAGGATGTTTCTTTGACAATTCTTCATCATTCTGATATGGTTTCAGAGCTTGATTTTCTATCTTCAAAGTAACAGCTACTCTACAACGAGACTTAATAAGATTAATTAAAAATTTATCGCTTTTGCCTTTACGAATTTGTTCTATGATTTTGATTGATGAATTTTTACGACCCCATATATGTTCCCATGTTGTGTCTCTACCTGGTCCAGGTTTTTGACTGTATTGGCACGATGGCGTACACATTCCATTAAAAATATTAGGTGCACCGAAGAGCCCATTTCCTAGTGAGAAAGTAATTACACCGTCAACTTCTTCACCAGTACCATATAATGGTTCAAGTTGTTTAGCTACTTTTAAGATTGCAGAGTATATTTCGTAGTGATTTTCTTTACTTTTACACATTGGTCCACCTTTAAGAGTTTCAATAGTAGTATGTAATTTAATCTTAATTATATACTACCATAGTTCTTCTCAATTGTACACAACTTTGTTTTGTTAAAAATCAACTACTTACGTTTTTTTCAACAGATTCTTTTTTACCACAATGCGGACAATAAAATTGAAATCTTTCGATACAAAGTTTATCTTCCATTGTCGCATATGTGAACCAGTTAGAACAACTAGTACAAGTCAAATGCCATATTATTTCTTTTTCTGCTTTTATCATCTTCTCTCTATATCATCTTCCACACACTGTTCGCCGTATTGTATTTCTACTATGTGTGCTGGAGTATCTCCTATGTTAGTAGTCTTGTGCCACCATTCAGGTCTTATTAAAAAATTTGTATGTGCTTGTAGGATTTGCATTTGCCAATCCCCATTAGGAAATTCTAAGTCAATTTGTATTTCACCTTCTAGTACATACCAATGTTCACTCCTATACTTGTGACGTTGATCACTTAAACTACAGCCAGGTTTAATAACAAGCTCTTTTACTTTTTGTCCAACTCTTGGCTGTTTATCGTCAAGTACTCGCCAATAACCCCAGTCACGTTCAGTCTTTTGTGTTTTCCATTCATCTAATATCCAACTAGAAGAATTTGTTTTATCACCACCAACACCAAAAACAAATTCTACGTCAGGATGATTTTTATATTTTAAAAACTCAGGAGTATTTTCATTATTTCTGTCTCCCCCATTAGCGAATACAACAGTGTCCATAGTGTCAGAAAGAATCTTGTCAATAGCGTTAATAGCACTATCATCACTATCATCGAACTCAACAATCCAATCAACAACTTTAAGTGCTTCAACAATAGCTACTCTTTCTTTATATGGTAAAAAGGCTTTCCCTTTTTTTCTTGATAACCATTCATCAGAATTTAATCCGACTACTAATCTATTACCTAATGCTTTAGCTTGAGTTAAGTAAGAAATATGGCCAGAGTGTATAGGATCAAATCCACCTGTGACTAATACAATTTTAGACATTTCTATAAGCGTACTCCAATGCTCTATCGGCTTCTACTTCTAACGGACGATTTCCATACCAGTTTCCAGTTTCAATATCTAGTTCTCTACATAAATCTGCCATCTGGTGTGCAGTTATTGGATATTGATTTTTCAAAGCATTTCCTGCTAAAGCAACCAAGATTTGATACATCTTATGATACCAACCAGTGTTACTTATTGTTTTATATTCTGACTCTAATCTACGAGGAAAGAATGGGCAATCTCTATATCCAGTCCAAGTGACGTCTGTATTTGTTAATTTAGATTTTTTATATTCTATTACTTGTTTTTGTAATTCTTCTGGCATACGATCTAAGAAAGAGGAATTTGATTTCTTTTCAACATAAGCGTGTTTTTGCATAAGTTTTAGTGGATCAATATATACGCCAGGATTAGTAAAGATAAAGTTGAAACTGCCAGCGTACGTACCAGGGATATAATACATTCGTGATAAATCTTTAGTTTGTTTATCACCAATGGATCCAAACTCGTGGTTGAGTGCGAACCAGAAATGTGGAAGGTTATTTGCTGCAACTCTTTGCGTAATTGGGAAGACCATACGAAACTTTGGAAAGTTTTCTCTAGAGCTAGCAGTAGAATAGCAGATAAAATGATACTCACCATATTTTTTTATTAGCTCCTCTTTTAGATCGCCATTAAATTGATGATCATCTACGTCAATTGCGCACCATCCACCCCAATCAACTACATTCTTATTAGCACGTGTTGAGTCTAATACATATGTAGCAGGTGAAATGAGTGATGCTTGTTTTTTATTACTATATTTAGTCTTTGACAATTTATAAAGAAAGTTTTCAAATTCCATAAAGGTTGAAAACTCCATCTTACGATGAGTCTTATTATCAAATATTGATTTGAATATAGTTAAGGTTGTTTCCATTATACCACCGTATCACTGGTGAACCAAAGGCTTAGTGCTACATGTATCATGATAGTCACCTGATTTGTAATAATCACGACTTGCTTCTTCCTTTATCATAATGCCATTTCGCATACGATAAGTAATAATTTCACGTCTGATTACACTTTCAGTGTCAGAATCAAATGCACTCTTAAAAGGACCTTCAGTCATTAGTTGACAATGCTTGGTATATCACCAACATTTCCCTCATGCGTGGGGCCTTGCCATCCGCTTGGTTTTAATAAATCAGGTAGACCAAAACGATTAGGACGACCAGGTTTTACACCAGGTTCTTTCGCCATATTAGCGTTATAGACTCTATCCCATGCTTCATTAGCATCTACTCCCATAACATCAAGAGTACCGATAGCAAATACACACATATCAATAAGGCCATCAACTACTTCCTCAGCGTCAGAATTATTAATAGCAGACAATGTTTCTTGATATTCTTCACCAATCATTAGCATACGAAACATAATATATTTTCGCATGAGATCTTTATCATCTTTATTTTTTTCGAACCACTCGCGTACTCCAAATTTATTATGCATCATATAGATGTCATTTACCCAGTCACTCATAATTTAAACTCCTTAATTTTTTCAAATGATCCTCTAATCGTAAACATATAATGATCATAGTCAGGTTGACTAAATTTATATGTGCCACATGGATGTGGAATTGTCATGTTTAAAAGTACTCCTAATTTTTCTTTTGGAATGTCCCATTTTTTCTCGTATTTTTCTAATACATTATTTACACAAATATCATAATGAAATCCACATACATAAATTCTATTTACGTTATTTGTCCAGTGATGGATATATCTATCATCGTCAATTACATCACTTAATTTGTGTATCACTTTATCATTTTTTCTGTCTATAGATTCCATTAATCCATATTTTTTATATTCTGGATAACCAGTGTAATGAAATACTTCACTAACATTTCTTATATAAGGTAACATTGTATTTATGTAATTACCAAATGTACGTGCTTCTGTTGTAATAAGTGCATGACTTATAGTGTCTTTATCAGGCCAAGTTTGCCATGCATCGACAATCACCACAACATTCTTGAAACGCATGATATATTATACCACACCTACATGTTCGTGTACAATAGAATTTTCTAATGCCCATAGCATTCTCTGTGTGTCTTTCCAATCTTTAACTTGAATAGAACTACATTTGTTATATTGTTCAAGAGCTTTTACTAGTGGAAAGTCATTTCCACCTAATTGCATTTTATCACCAAAGAAAACAATTGGTTTTTCAATCCATTCTACTACTTGACTTTTATCTGCGCCAGGCGGGACGATGTCAATTCCTGTTTCTCCAGCTACTTGTGCAGAAAGACCAAACGTATCTTCAAACACAGCAGCTATAAAGCTACGTTCATTTTTTTGTTCATCCCATTCTCTATACATTGCTCTTTCTTCAAGGTTGCAATTACGACCAACGATACTAAAATTAACCATACCAGGACGTTCTTCAATATGTTTACCAGTTTTACGATAAAAGCCTGACTCATCTAGCATTCCTTCTAACCATTCTCTTGCATCAGAAGGAAGCTTCCACTCATTAGCCCACGTTTGTTTACCCTTTTGCCACACGCTATTTCCTGCGCAATTAAAAGATGCTGTTACACTTTCACAAATTTCTTTTCCTAGTTGATCAAGTGTTTTTGCATAGTCACTACCTGTAACTAAATAACAATTATGCTTTTTAATAAAATTTAAAAAGAATTCTTTAAACTCAGTATCTATTTCTTGACGGCTGAGAGTTAACGTGCCGTCGACATCAAAAATATAATTCATACGAAAAAGTCCTCCAGGGTTGCTTCGTCTTTTAAAGACCAACCTACTGCATTTAGAATTGGCAAAATTGGTTCAATAAATGCTTTTTCAAATTGTAAGTCATAGTCAATGTATTTATGAAGATTAAATTCTGGCGGCAAATAGTCTGGAAATGAAACTACATTTTCACGTATTGGATTAGGTAATTTTAAATAAGAGTATTTAATCTTTTCACCACTTTTAATTTCACTATATTTTTTATCAAGCGCATGATCGCGAAGATAATGATTATATAGTAAAGAACCTCTTACATGAATAGGAGTGCCTCTACCGTAGATTGCTTTACGATCTTTCCATTTGTCTATTGCACTTACGCCACGAGGAAAAGAAACATGTTCAGCGGGCAAAGATTTAAAAGTAGATCTAAAATCATCTATGAATTTGCGAGTTTTTTGTTCATCACCAGTAACAATGATTTTAAATACTTCTTTAAATTTATCACGTACAACGGCTGGCGTTGATGATTTAATAGCTTCAATACCCATAATCTTAAGTTTTGGTTCAGCGTATTGTACACCTTCATTGTTATGTACATTTAATATGTATCGTTTCTTTGCAGTCCATATGCCACGATCAGCAATAACTTCTCTACCCATTTCCATACGAGGCGTGAAGGCATTCATTTTATTAAACAGTTTAGAATATTCAGCCGCGATGATTGGCTCAAAATGTTTACTGCAAAGTTTATCTAAATCTTGTACTGGATTCTTTAATTGCAATTTTTCAACTAAAGGACCCATGTTAATATAAACAGAATCAGTATCAATTGCAATAACATAATCTTTGTTAGTTTTTAGCAGTTTGGTCATTTCATTATTAACTGCTTTTTCTGCACGCTTAATACAAAGCTGTCCTGTAAGTGTTACAGATTCAGCTAAAGCATTATCGAAATATTTGAAGTATTGATTTGCTAGAGCGCCATAAAGAGAATTCAAAAGAATTTTAATTGCCATCTGATTATTTTCAAGTTGATTGATTTCAGATTCCAATTTAGAATTCTTTGACTTTTCGTATTCAGACTTAGCGGCCAACATTCGTTTTTTAATTAATGATCTTTCAGCATAATAGTCTACAATCAATTCTGGAATTATGCCTTGTCTTTCTTTACTAAATGCTACACCAGAAGCAGCAATAGAATAAGTATCATTAACTTTGTTATCATCTTTCATATAATTGTCTGGACCTTGAGCAAAACAAATGCGTGGATCTCTGATCATTGTTTCTGGAGAAATATTATATTCAACAATAATATTAGGATACAGGGAATTTAAGTCAAAGGAAACCACCCAATCATGTCCGCCGACCTGTGGATCCTTTACAAAGCCTCCAGCAATGGAATGAGACTTCCCTTTCTTTCTTGCTTCAGAACCAGGATTAGTCTTCGATGTTTCTGTTGCTCCAGCAATTTGATACCAACGAATTTGATCTATTTGTTTAAGCGGAGTAATAACATTTTTACTAAGCAATCTACGATAAATGATCGATTCCCATATGTTAGTTGTTCCAAATGTATCACTTAGATTTACACCACCTTTATATGCCATAGTTAAAGCTAAATCAATCAAACCCATTTTAGCATCAATGCGATCAACTAATTGAACATCTTTGATATTATAGTCAATGAATTTTTGATGGTCTTTTTTATACAATGTATATAAATTACCGTGTTCTTCATAAGATAATTTACGTTCACCAACTACAACATAACCGATATGATCTAATTTGTATGATTCCTGAGGGCCATATGAATATCCAAATTTAGTAAATAATTCTAAATAATCAGCTTGTTGTATTCCAACAATTTCATAAGCTGGAAGCTGGCGATTGGATCGATATACTGGACGATCATTAACCAGTCCCCAAGGAGAAAGTTTGTTTACTGCTTCTTGTGTACCAAGATTATGAATACGATTTACAATATAAGGAACGTCAAAGAAACGACAGTTCCAACCCGTGATTACATCAGGATAATTTTTAGTCCAATAATTTATGAACTTAACAAGTAATTCTTCTTCAGAATTGCAATGGTGATATTGAATAAGACTTCCATCTAGATCCAGTTCAGTTTTAGAAGGATCATAATTATCTAAACCCCAAACTTGAAATATAGATGATTTACTAGATTTTAAAGTAATTGCTGTAATAGGATGAGCTGCTGCTTCTGGAACAGGGAATCCATCATCTGAAGCTACCTCAATATCAAAGTTCACTATATTAATATGATTAGTGTTAAATTTAATGTCTGATGGAAACTTATCTGTAATGAATTGATGAATATAGTTCGTAGTACCATAAGCTTTAAAGCCATCCATTTCACCATGAAACGCCAACCATTCTTTAGCTTCTTTCATGCTATCACACGATCTAGGCTTTACATGTCCACCATCAAAGGAAACAAACTTAGTAGGAGTTTGAGACCGTGTATAAAGAGTTGGTTTAAATTTTTCTTTATATGAAATAGGTGCGCCACTATCATTATATCCACGATACATGATTGTGTTGCCATAACGATTCACAGACGTATAGAATGACAATAGAATACCTCCAGTTAGATTTATATTCTACCATATTTTTAGGGGTTTGTAAACCCCTTTTTTTATGATGATGTTATTATTTTTGTATGGGGTAGTTGTAATTGATCACATAATTCTTGGATATAATCTAAGTTGTTAGATGTGAAATGACATAAATGATTTCCACCGGCAGGTCCGTTTTGTTGGAATAGTGAAAGTACACAATTATGTTCTTTTGCGAATTTATTGATTTCTGATTTAGTTGAAGTGTAGGCGATATCCGATATAAGAATGTAAGTCATGTTGTTTTCTCCTTTTAACTAATATAGTCTATACTAAAAAAAGGGGTTTGTAAACCCCTTAAATGCATTTTATTGAATTTTTGTTTCGTTTAAAAACAACTACTTAA
>Ga0209631_10002076_pt1 | contig 24495 bp, 18 predicted proteins | sample COG_08_FD_184752 | JGI IMG/M metagenome (GOLD analysis project Ga0209631, IMG submission 184752) | Pelagic Microbial community sample from North Sea - COGITO 998_met_08 (SPAdes) (version 2) | ecosystem: Environmental > Aquatic > Marine > Neritic zone/Coastal water | place: Helgoland, sampling... | reverse complement strand
CCACGTCGCTCCGGCATCGTCGGAGTAGTAGAGGCCGCGGCCAATGATCACGTTCGAGCGGATTCCGTCCGAGCCCGTCCCGACGTACACCACATCTGCGTCCGATGGGGCTACGCGGATCGAGCCGATCGAGCCTGTCTCGAAGTAACCGTCCGAGATCGGACGCCACGTGGTCCCGTAGTCGTCGGTCTTCCAGACGCCACCGCCGGTAGCACCCATGTAGAACGTCAGGGGGTGATCCGGATGTCCGGCTACAGCCGTAACACGTCCACCGCGAGACGGCCCAACGTTGCGATAACTGAGGTCGGAGAAGGTTCGCTCGACCTGCGACATCTCCTCCTGGCCTTCGATGGCCACGGGGGTCACCGGCATCGCGGCAAAGGCAAACGCAAGACCTGCTGCAATCGACGCGGCACGGGTCGCGATATCAGATGCACTACGGCTCATGATCGGCACTCCAAAAGCAATTCAGAACAGTCGGGCACAATGCCCGCCGTTGACCCGACGGTCAACTACGAAGACACCCTGATGGCCTACCCCGCTGAGTCCGATCTGGGCGAATCAGACGATTCGTCCAGCCCAGTCGACGAAGGAATCACAGATCTCGACCATCACTTCCTGGTCCGTTCGACCGGATCGCTTCAGCACGTGAAATCCGTGGTCGGCACCGTCCACGATATGGAGCATGGGTACTGGCTCGAGCGCCTTGAGTAGCGGACGTAGCAGATCGAGCTTCGCGAGCTTGTCGCGCGTGCCCTGCAGAAAGAGCATCGGCAGCCCGACATCTTCGAGATGATCTCCTCGATCAGACGACTCACGACCGGCTGGGTGCAGCGGAAAACCGAACAACGCGAGGCCGCGCACGGACCCAAGGGGTTCTGTCGACGCTGCCATCGAAGTCATCCGCCCCCCCATCGATTTGCCCCCGGCCAGCATGGGTAGATCGGGTGCCACCAACTCCGCCGCGTCAACGGCCGACCGGACGGTCTTCACCATCATCGCTGCAGGATTCGGCGCCTTCCGGCCGGCCTCCATATAGGGAAAGTGATACCGGAATGTCGCGACGCCGCGCTCAGCCAGGAGCCCGGCGACCACCTCCATGAATGCGTGATGCATGCCGGCGCCGGCCCCGTGACCGAACACATACAGACATCGTGCGTCACTCGGTCGCATGAGAACCGCCGATACGTCGCCGGCGGAATCGGTGGCTCGGAAGGTGTGTTCGGAGCGCATGTGACTCAGGCCCTGTGCCGCAACCGGTGATCAGAACAATTGGAATGCGACAAATGCGCCGCCGTACCCCAGAAACAGCATGTACGTGAACTGGAGAATCGGCCATTTCCACCCCGCGGTCTCACGTCTCATGACCGCCACGGTAGACATGCACTGAAGCGCAAAGGCGAAGAACACCAGCAGACCGATCGCGGCCCCGGGTTCGAGGTCACGGCGCAGGACGTCCTGTAACGCCACGGCCTCCTCATCCGCCGTCTCCACTCCATAGATCGTGCCTAGGGTACCCACGATGACCTCGCGGGCCGCGAGCGAAGTGACGATGCCGATCCCCACTCGCCAATCCAGACCGAGAGGCTCGATGACGGGCTCGATCACGTGGCCGATCGTGCCGAGCGCGCTCTGCTCGATATCCGGCGGACCCGTATCCGTCCGTGGGAATTGCGTCAGCGTCCACAGAACGATCGTGACCGCGAAGATGATCCGACCGGCACGACGCAGAAAGATCTTGCTACGATCGAGCAGTCGCAGCATTAGCGTGCGGAGCGACGGGATCCGATAGGGCGGCAGTTCCATGAGGAATGAGGTCGGCTTCGTCTTCAACAGCGTTCGCTTGAGCAGGAACGCGGTGACGATCGCGGCCACAATGCCAAGCCCATAGAGGCCCAGCAGAACAGCGGCGCGCTGACTCATGAACGGACCCAGCACGGGCTCATCCGGAATGAATGCCGCGATGAGCAAGGCGTACACCGGCAGCCGCGCCGAGCAAGTCATGAACGGCGTCACGAAAATCGTGGCGAGACGATCTCGTTCGTCATCGATCGTGCGAGCAGCAAGAATCGCCGGCACCGCACACGCATACCCCGACAGGAGCGGCAAGAAGGCGCGGCCCTGGAGCCCGACCCGATACATAGCCCGGTCAGCGATCACGGCCGCTCGCGCCATATAGCCCGAGTCCTCCAGGATTCCCAGAAAGAGGAAGAGAACCAGGATCTGGGGAAGGAAAATGATGACGGAACCCACGCCCGCCCACACACCGTCGACGATGAGTGATCGATACCACGTATCAGGCAACGTGCCCACGATCCAGTCACCCGAAGTCCCGACCATCCAGTCGATTCCATCCATGAGCGGTACCGCCCAGGTGAAAATCGACTGGAACACCAGAAGAACGACGGCGAGGAAGATCAGTGGTCCCCACAACCGATGCAGAAACATGGAGTCGAGCCGCTCCGTCAACTCCGACGGGTCTGGCGCGACAAAGTCCGACTCCTCGACGATCCCCCGCACGAGCTTACGACGAGCGGCAAACGCGTCGATGACCGGAAGTGAGATTGAGGTAGGGACATTCGATAGCTCCCTTTGCACGTGTGCGCCGGAGGCTCCTCCATCAGCGATGTCGCGAAGATACGTCCGTACGCCGTCCACGCCGGCGTCACGCCGTGCGCTCGTGCGCACGATGTCGACCCCGAGTCTCTGCGCCAGAGCTTCGTCGTCGACCGTACCGCCACGAGCATCCAGCTCATCAGCCATGTTCAGGACGAGAAGCGTCGGCAACCCCATCTCGAGGACCGGCTCGACCAGCATGAGCTGGTTCTCGAGACGTGTAACATCAACAATGAGAATGAGCGCGTCCGGCGAGCGGATGCCTTCGACCTTTCCCTCGAGAACGTCACGGGTCACTCGCTCATCGAGTGTCCGAGCAGAGAAACCGTGCACACCAGGGAGATCCACCAGGGCGATCGTACGCCCACCGCCCAGACTCACCTCACCGATGTGCTTCTCGACGGTGACACCCGGGTAGTTCGCAACTTTCTGTCTCAGCCCGGTAAGCTGATTGAACAGCGTGGTTTTTCCGGAGTTCGGAGGACCTACCAGCGCAACAAGAGGAGGCTCAGACGGCAACTCTGACACGACGGGGCCGCCGCCAGCGACCGGATCCTGCTCGGACAAGGTGCGGGAGTGCCCTCAGCCCGCGTCCTGGAGCGAGGACAGCAGCTTCACACAAAGGCAGTCGGCGGTCTCACGGCGCAGCGCGAGTAGCGAACCATCGATCGACACGATGGGGTCGCCTCCGGGAGAAGAGCGAACCGGACAGATGCGGCAGCCCGGGAGCACACCGCGCTCGAGCAGCGGCTCAGCAAGCTCGACGGGCAGATCGATGGATACGAGCTCTACCTCCTGGCGCATCGGGATGTCCCCGAGGCGCAGGTCTTCGCTCTGGTCCGGCTCTGCCACGACTGAAAACTGCATCAACGTTCCGGTGGACGACCGCATTACGCGTCGCGATGAGATTGAAAGTGACTCTCAACTAAGGTACACGGGGCCCTGAACTGGCGAAACCCGTCACCTCTCCGCGCCACCTCCCGGCGTCGGCTGTAGCGCACCACCTGTTTCACGTTGCGGCTGCCGGAAACGAGACCGAGACGGCCCTGCCGTGCGACTGTCCGAGGCGGAAGACGTCGCCCTCGACCGGCTGTATGACGTTTGTGCCCGAACTCCGCAGGATCTCCCGCATCTGCTCGAGCTTACGACCGATCGCATCGTCGTCGTGCGCGAAGCCGGCTGCCTGCGACACCGACAAATGACTCCACCCCACTTCCTACCTGAACTCCTCGTCGAGGCAGTTGGTGTCGAAGATGAGTGCGTCCGCACCACACTCACTGAGGAATCAGCAAGTTCAGATCGTCACGAGTCTCCAGATCTGAGCCACGAGAAAGCAGAGCGTCACCCCCATGAACACAGGCATCATGGTGGCAACGGTCGTCCATTTCAAACTTCGCGTCTCTTTGAAGATGGTATAGATCGTCGTGGAGCACGGATTATGAAGGAGGCTGAAAAGCATGAGATTCACGGCTGTCAGCAGCGTCCAGCCGCCCGCCCGCAGGAGCGCCTCGGTCGTCGCGAGGGAATCCTCCTCGAACATCACGCCTGCTCCGGCTCCTTGTTCAGCGAGCTCCGGGGTCACCAGCACCGTGAGCATCAGGATGGTTGGAATCACGATCTCATTGGCCGGGATCGCCACCACGTAGGCGAGCAGGATCACGCCGTTCATTCCCAGAAGCAGACCGAACGGGTCGAGCCAGCCAACCGTGTGGTGAGCGATGCTCACGCCCCCGATCGTGACATTCGAAATGAGCCAGATCGCCGCACCAGCCGGGATAGCGAAGATGATCGCTCGCCAGAGCACGATAAGCGTCCGATCGATGATCGACGTATAGAGCGTCTGGAGCACGCGCGGAGGTCGATACGGGGGAAGCTCGAGACTGAAGCTGGTGGCTTCTCCACGTAGCACGGTCCGTGACAGGATCCATGACGAGACGAACATCATCACGATCCCGAAGAGCGCGATGCCAACGACGGCCGCAGCACTCACCACACCACCGAGCTGCGGGGGTGCCAGCGCTCCAATGAAGATCGTCGCAATGAGGATCTGGGTCGGCCACCGCCCGTTACAGAGACTGAAGTTGTTGGTGATGATCGCGATCAGGCGCTCTCGCGGACTGTCGATCACTCGCGCAGCAACGACGCCGGCAGCGTTACATCCGAAGCCCATGCTCATCGTCAGGGCCTGCTTTCCGTGCGCACCGGCCTTCTTGAACATCGAGTCGAGATTGAAGGCGACCCGCGGCAGATAGCCGAAGTCTTCGAGTAGCGTGAAGAGCGGGAAGAAGATCGCCATCGGCGGGAGCATCACACTGATGACCCACGCCGTCGCAAGATAAACACCGTCGAGAAGGAATCCGTCGAGCCACCACGGAAGCCCCGCCGCCACCGAGAGCCCCTTGAGCCAGGTGTGCCCGTTGTCGATCAACAGCGTGGCGAGCATGGACGAGGGCACATTGGCACCCTCGATCGTGAGCCAGAAGACCACCGCCAGGATGAACAGCATCAGCGGAAAACCGAAGATCCGGCTGGTGAGCAGCTCGTCGAGCTTCCGGTCGAAGGTGAAGCCCGCCTTGGCCAGGCCTCGCTTCTGTGAGCGCGAAGCAACCTCCTCAGCCGCCGTATACGCGTGTTCCGTGACGATGTCGTGGAAGTCGGGCGGAAGCTCCCAGCGCAGACGTGTGGCGGAGTCGAGCACGCGAAGACGGTCGGACTCGGGAGTGTCCAGGACCTCCGTTCCGGACTGATCGTGAATCAGCTGGCCGAGTTCACCCGACCGGACAGCCTCCTGCACTGCCTCGTCCGCGTTGAGCAACCGTAACGCTACCCATCTCGTGTTCGGTACATCCGGGAAGGCGTCGGAGATCACGGGTTCAAGCTCCGAAATCGCCCGATCGATCTCAGGTGCCTGCCGCTCAAGCCGATACGGCGTCGTCTTCCGCTCACCCTTCGCTACGGCGTGCGCGGCCGTGAGCAGTTCGGGAATCCCGATCCCCTCCCGAGCCGTGCCAGGCACGACCGGCACGCCCAGTTCCCCCTCCAGCCTCACCGCATCGACTGCGATCCCGTGACGACGGGCCTCATCCATGAGATTCAGGAAGACCACCACCCGATCCGTGATCTCCAGAATCTGAAGTACAAGGTTCAGGTTCCGCTCGAGTCGGGTCGCATCGACGACAACCACGGTGACGTCCGGTCGTCCGAAGAGAACGAAGTCACGCGCGACCTCTTCATCCACGCTGCCCGCTTGTAACGAATAGGTGCCCGGCAGGTCGACGATCTTCACGCGGCTCCCTTCATGAGCGAAGGCACCCTCGGCTCGAACGACGGTCTTCCCGGGCCAGTTTCCCGTGTGCTGACGCAGGCCAGTCAACTGGTTGAAGACGGTGCTCTTCCCGACGTTCGGATTCCCTGCGAGCGCGATGAGATAGTCCCATCGGTCGGGGCTGAGGCCCAACCGCACTAGGCTGTGTGCCCGATGCTGGGCACACGAAACGCAGGGATCAGCAAGCGCGACCATCAAGCGACCTCTTCAGCCGTGACGGCATCGGACAGCTCGATCCGGATCCACTCGGCTTGCTCGCGCCGTAGAGCGATGAGTGCGCCGCGGATGTTGTACGCTACCGGATCGCCGGCGGCGCTCCCGAAAGCCGCGTCGATGGTCGTGCCACGTACGACGCCGAGGTCGAGAAGCCGACGACGCTGGGAGCCCTGGCACGCCGGCGAGATACCGACGACTCGTGCCGAGTGCCCGATCTCGAGATCGAGCAGCGTTGTGACCGGCGCGTCCGCGCTCTCCGTCTCGGGTAGCAGGCGGACCGTCACGTTGCCCGCGACGACGTGATCGAGCTGCCACGACCGTCCGCGCGCGCGTATGCCGACGCCTGAGTCGTCATTCGAGGTCACGGCGATGCGAGAACCGAGATCGATTCCATCCTCGAGGAGTGCGTCGTAGATCACACGAGGCTCGTCTTCGAGGTGCACGATCTCGACGGTCCGTCCGACTTCAGCACTGGACAGGGAGTTTCGGTCGAGCGTCGGGAGTTCTCCCCCGGCCGTGGGAATCGGATCACCGTGCGGATCCCAGGCGGGGTGGCCGAGTCGGGCTGCGAGTGCATCGACTTCGGCCTCGCTCATCATATGCTCTTTTCGTTCGGCCTCCTCGTGCCACTCTCCTGCCGGCACACCGGTACGGTCTGCCAGATAGCGCTCCCACAGCCGATGCGTCCTGACCAGCCTCAGGGCGGAATCGCGCCCCCCATCGGTAAGCCGGGGGCCGTCCGGGGTGTTCGCGATCAGCCTCGACGCCGCCAGTGCGCCGAGCAGTTCCGCTGCCCTGCCGGTCGAGAGTTCAAGCTGACCAGCGAGGCTCTCCAACGAACATGACCGGCCAATGCTCTCGCACGTATAGACGTGCTTGAGCGCGTCCTCCAGGAGGACCCGTTCGCTCATGTGGGTCATCCGGTTGAGGCGTGCGATAAGGCCCCACCGTGGCCACGCGATGAGCGCGGTCACTAGGAAGAGCACGCCGAAGACGGCGAGTGCGAGGACCGGATTGATCATGGGCAGAACCAGAAGATCTTTTTAGGCGTGCCTAAATCTGTGTCCTGAGTACTCTTTTGGTCAACGGGTCCCCGGCCTCCCGCTCACTTCTGCAGCGCCTGCACAACCCAGGTGGGCCACGAGACTGTTGTCAGCGACATCCGTGGCGTTGCTCGTTACGGGCAGCAAGGCGAATGTGACCCCATGCATCGTCGCGATCCCCATGATTTTATCCGGCAACGCCTCCGAGCCCCTCTGCTCGGCAGCGCAGTACTCGTCCTCGCATTGGTCGTGACCCAGGGAGTCATGGCCCAGGTGCCCGGCGTCGCCGACGTTTGCTCAGATCGACCACCGGCCACCGGTGTGTCACCGTTCTCCGCCGAGCCTACGGCTTCCGAACGCGACGGCTTGTCCTCAAGCCGCCCAGCTTCCGATCTGAACTGCATCGATCTCTTCTCGACGACTCGCGGAGGCGAGGCTGCCGGTGTGATCGAGATCCGACGCCCCTGGTCACCCTACGGCGTGACCGTGACTACCGACGGAACCCACCGGCACGAGCTGATCGCGTGGCTGGCTCGCCTCCCGGATCCGTCCACACTCGGGCCGTACTCGACGTACGTAGCCTGGGCGACTCCGCTCGCTCTCGACCCGGTTGTGCGCCTTGGCGAAGTGACTAATGGACGCAACGACCTCGGTGCCGTCGCCTTCAACAAGTACCTCGTCTGGGTCACAGCTGAAGCGTCTGCAAACGTCACCGAACGAGTGGGCCCGCTGATTGTGCGCGGACGCTCTCCTTCCAGCCGCATGGAAGCGCACGATCTGCTCGCCCTCGCGCCGTCCGCCGAAGAGGGGATGGTAATGCCGATGGGGGCTACCTCGGAGAAGCGCTGGGACACGCCCCCCATGTACGAGGGAGTCCCCATGCTTCCCGGTGTGATGTCGTCTCGCCCGGCCGTCTCGCCTTGGCGCCCGACCGCCGACCCGACCGGACTCCCCGAAGCACGTTCCCGCGAGGTCGTTCGCCTTCCGGATGGAGGCACACTGGACCTCGAGGCAGGGTTCGTCCGGAAGACCGTCGGCGACCGAGAGCTCATCATGATGGGATTCAACGGTCAGATCCCCGGACCACTGATTGAAGTCACCGAAGCTGCGACCGTTTTCGTGAACTTCCGAAACGACACCCCGATGCCGACCGCCGTGCACTGGCACGGCCTCAGGCTCGACAACCGCTATGACGGCGTGCCAGGTGTGACCCAGGATCCGGTCCAGCCAGGCGAGTCGTTCCGGTACCAGATCTACTTCCCAGACCCGGGGATCTACTGGTACCACCCGCATCACCGCGAAGATGTTCAACAAGAGCTGGGCCTAGCGGGCAACATGCTCGTGGAGCCGGTCGCGGACGGATACTACAACGAGGTCGACCATGAAGAAGTCGTTATGCTCGACGATCTCCTGCTCGGGCCAGACGACGTCATCCCCTTCGGTGACGAATCAGCGAATTACATGCTGATGGGCCGCTTCGGGAACGTGTTCCTTACGAACGGCGAGCCCGAGTACGGCCTCGAGGTCGAGGCGGGTGACGTTGTCCGCTTCCACTTCACCAACGTATCGAACACCCGAACGTTCAACCTCTCTTTCCGATCGACCGACGCGCCAGACGATGCGCCACTCCCGATCAAGGTGATTGCATCGGATGTGAGTCGTTTCGAGCGCGAATCTCTGACCGAGAGCGCAGTCATCGCGCCGGCGGAACGATACACGGTCGAGGTCGAGTTCCCGTCCGGAGGTGCGTGGGCTATGACCAACCGCGTTCAAGGGATCAACCACCGGCAAGGACTCTTCCTGGCTGAAGAATCCGTGCTGGGGCGCGTGGCCGTGTCCGGACCCACAGGTGGTGCGACGGACGGCGAAGTGATTGCTGCTGATCGCCTTGGACAAACGGACGAAGACTCACACGTCCACGACTTCACCGCCCTCCGCACTCACGAGGACGTCGTCTCCGATATCGACCGTTATCGCCACCTGTTCGACACTCCACCCGACCACGAGCTCGTCATGACCCTCGAGGTCACCGACCTCCCGATGCCGATCGAGCAGTCCATGAATCTCGATTGGGTCTACTTCAATCCTGTGGAATGGACGGGGACCATGCCTGTCATGAACTGGGCGACGAGCGGCGAGGAGATCTCCTGGATTCTGCGCGATCCGACAACAGGAGCCGAGAACGACGCGATCGACTGGAATTTCCGTGTCGGAGACGTGGTAAAGATCCGCGTCACCAATGACCGGGCGGCGTTCCACGCGATGCAGCACCCCCTCCACATTCACGGGCAACGCTTCCTCGTGCTCGAGCAGAACGGCGTGCGCAATGAGAACATGGTCTGGAAGGACACCGTGCTGTTGCCGGCGGGGTCGTCAACCGACATCCTGCTCGAACTCTCCAACCCCGGCCGGTGGATGGTGCACTGTCATATCGCAGAGCATCTGGAGTCCGGTATGAAGTTCGTCTTCGACGTCGAAGGAAACCGAAAATGAGATTGCTTGTCCGCCTCGTGCCTGCGCTTCTCCTCGCCATAACGGCGAGCGTCGCTCCCCTGGCTGCTCAGAACTTTGACCAGTTCGTCGCGATCCCGAGCGGTACCGTAGCGCTGACCCACGCGAAGGTGATCGACGGGACAGGAGCTCCCGCGATGATGGATCAGACGATCCTGCTCGCGGGCGACCGAATCACGGCTATCGGTCCCTCGGGGTCGATCCAGGTCCCCGACAACGCCAACGTCGTCGACGTCTCCGGGAAGACCATCATCCCCGGACTCGTCGGGCTGCACAATCACTCGTACTACACGGGCGGGAACGGGCGCGCAGCCCAGCTCTCGTTCTCTGGTTCTCGGCTCTACTTAGCGTCCGGCGTCACGACAATCCGCACCACCGGCGCCCAGCAGCCATACGCCGAGCTGAACCTCCAGCGAGAGATAGAAGCCGGCCGGGTCATCGGCCCGACCATGTACGCCACGGGGCCGTATCTTACTGGTGAGCAGGGCCCGGCAACGATGACCCGTCTGGAAGGACCGGAGCAGGCACGACGCGTCGTGCGATACTGGGCGGAGGAGGGCATCTCCTGGTTCAAGGCCTACACCTGGATCTCCCGCGCGGAGCTCGGTGCGGCGATCGAAGAAGCGCACCGAAACGGCGTGCAGGTCACCGCGCATCTCTGTTCCGTCGGATATCGCGAAGCAGTGGCGCTGGGCATCGACAACCTCGAGCACGGGCTCTTCGCGAACTCCGAGTACGATCCGAACAAGCAGCCGGACGAGTGCCCGCCTGGATTCCGGAGTGACTACGCCAACCTCGACGTGAACGGACCCGAGGTGCAGGCGACCTTTCGCGACATGATCGACAACGACGTCGCGATGACGTCGACGCTCGTCGTCTACGAGATCTCCGTCTCCGGTCGGCCACCGATCGACGAGCGTGTGTACGACATACTCGCTCCGGAGATCTCCGAAGAAGTCCGGGCGATCGCGATCGCCCGACGCGCCGGCCAAGGCGCGATTGACCCTGCGGTCTTCGACAAGGCCATGGAATACGAGCGGGCCTTCGTCGACGCGGGTGGCCTGCTGGCTGCCGGTGTGGACCCGACCGGATACGGCGCCGCGCCTCCGGGATATGGCGACCAGCGCAACTATGAACTCCTGCTCGAGGCCGGCTTCTCCGTGCCCGAGGTCGTTCAGATCATGAGCCTGAACGGAGCCAGAATACTCGGGATCGACGGGGACGTCGGTTCCATCGAGGCGGGCAAAGTGGCTGACCTCGTGGTGATCGACGCCGACCTCGAGGCGGCCGGGAACCTGCACGCGACCGAGGTTGTCTTCCGCCACGGTATTGGCTGGGACTCACCTGGGCTGATCGAGTCGATCCGAGGTATCGTAGGGATTCGCTGAGCGACCCGAAGCCATGGAGTATCTGCTTGCGGCGCTGGTCGCCCCCCTGCTCGGGCCCGCGCTCTATCGTGTCCTGCACGATCACCCCCGTGCCGTCGAGGCCGTGGACAATTTCGTGTACGTCGCTGTGCCGCTCCTCGTTGCCTGGCAAGTACTGCCGCACGCATGGGAGGACCGGAGCCTTCTTGCGCTCGTAGCCGTCACTGGAGGATTCGTCCTCCCTGCCCTGATCGAACGGGCCTCGCATGTGCTGGCTGAACAGACGGACAACCTGGCGATGGTGGTTGGGCTCTCTGGCCTCGTGCTGCACGCCGCGCTCGAGGGGACCGCACTGGTGCCTGGTACCGCTCCGGTCGAAGCTGCGTTCGCGGCAGCCGTGATCCTGCATCGCATCCCGGTCAGCCTCGTCATCTGGTGGCTGATTCGTCCGCGCTTCGGCTGGGCTGCAGCGGCCGCAGGCGTAGGCTCCATCGTCCTGGCGACCCTCGCAGGATACGGCCTCGGTATCGAATTTCTTGCTGGTGTTCACGGGCCCGGCACCGAACTTTATCAGGCGTTCGTCAGCGGATCGCTCGTACATGTTGTCTTCCATCAGGGAAGACATGATCACGACCACTCACACGACGGCCATCACCATCACCACGGATAGCACCATGCGCACCAGCTTGCTCTCCTTTGTAATGCTCACGCTGCTCTCGTGCACCGATGCCGATACTCGCGATCAGGCCAGCCAGACTAGCCAGGCCAGCCAGACCAGCCAGACCAGCCAGGCCACGACCGGCCCGGTCGTGAATGCCGGTGGACCGACCTACAGGGTCGCCAACCCGACCTTCGAGACCCCGATGGACCGGATGTACAAGGCGGTCTTCGAGCTCAGGGCACCTGCGGGAAGCCCTGAGCGCCCGAACCAGAATCTCAATACGATGGCGCGCTACCTGAACATGCATGCGCGCGCGGGCGTGCCCGGGGAGAACGTTCGGGTCGCTGGCGTCGTCCACGGAGGCGCCTCGCTGGAGCTGCTGAGGGACGAGTATTACCAGGCAGCACATGGCGTCGACAACCCGAACAAGGATCTCATCGCAGAAATCATCGCCGGGGGTGGACAGGTCATTCTTTGCGGACAGACGGCCGGCTCGCGCGGAATTGACGCCGGCCAGCTACTGCCCGGTGTCCAGCTCGCGCTCAGTGCGATGACAGCCATGACGGTCCTTCAACAAGACGGGTACCAGGTCATTCTCTGGTAAACGCGCTGCGTCACGGACAGAGAAACGAGTGCGAGCGCAGGAGCTCACCACGCCCGTCCAACACCGGGTCGGTTGCGCAACTCACCCACAGACGGGATTCTGACTTCACGGGACCCGTTCGGATTTAGCCGTCGGGCCTGGGACAGTCAGGAGGAATACGTCATGAGCAGTAACGTCTCTCGTCGGCACTTCATCGGTGGAGCCACCGCGGCAGCCACGCTTGGTACGATGGGCCTCACGCCTCAGGTGGCAGAAGCGCGAGTGCGCAGAGCCACGGAGCGTGGCATCCGGTATCTGCCAGGCGGCGCCCCCATGCACCTCGCGCCGCAATCCCAGGTCGACGAATACGATGCGCTCGCGCACCTCTCGTCGAACGAGAACCCGTTTGGTCCGTCCGAGAAGGCGCGGGAGGCGATGACGTACGCATTCAAGTATTCAATGCGTTACGGCTATCCGGACAACAACGTCCAGCAGCGCATTGCCGATGCTCACGACGTCTCGCGAGACCATGTCATGATGGGGGCGGGCTCTGGCGAAATCCTCGACGTCGTCGGTCTGACCTGGCTCGCCCACGACAAGAAGGTCGTCGGAGTCGAGCCGTCGTATGGCTCGGTCTACGCTCATGCGACCGGAATCGATGCCGAGACGATCCTTCTGCCGCTCGAATCGAATTACCGACAGAACATCGAGCGCATGGTCGATGTCACGAACAAAAATGCGCGCGACGTTGGGTTTGTGTATCTGTGCAACCCGAACAACCCGACGGGCGTCACGGTCACAGCGGACGAGATCGCCTATCTGCTCGACAACATCCCCGAAGACATTCCGGTTCTGATCGACGAAGCGTATCACCACTTCGTCGAGGATCCGGCCTATGAAGAGTCCCTCAAGTACGTGCGAGAGGGACGTCGCGTCGTGATCGCCCGGACGTTCTCGAAGATCTACGGCATGGCAGCGATGCGGATCGGATTTGCCATCGCTCCCCCGGACATGATTCAGGAGATGCGGCCGTACAGCACCGGCAGCGTGAACGCCCTCGCCCGTTGGGGTGCCGTGGCGTCGATGGATGATGCCCCTGCGTCTGATCGGATGCTGGCGCATAACCGCCACTGGCGTGAGCAGACGATCTCGGACCTTCAGAGTCTCGGGTACGAGAGCATCCCGTCGCAGACGAACTTCTTCATGGTGAACCTGCGTCAGACGGTCGCGCCGATCCGGCAGGCGTTCCGTCAGCGCGGTGTCGCCGTGGGTCGTGACTTCCCGCCAATGCTCGATCACCTCCGTGTGTCCATCGGTACCGAGGAAGAGATGGGTCGCTTCATGAACGCGTTTGAAGACATTATGAAGACGATGTCCGCCGGCGCTGGGGCCTGATGAGCCTGACCCGCAAAGGCTTCCTCAAGCTGTCGGCTGGCGGGGCGCTGGCCGCGCACGCGCTCGATGCTACGCCAGCGGCCGGGGCACCATCCGATGTCGATCCACTCCGACCTGCAGATCACTGGGGCGCTCGCATCGTTCAGGAGGCACCTCGACGCCTGAACATTCTGATCTTGGGAGGGACAGGTTTCATCGGGCCATTCCAGGTGCGCTCGGCCCTGGACCGCGGTCATAGCGTCACACTGTTCAACCGGGGTTCGGGTCGGAACATGTTTCCGTACCTCGAGACGCTGGTCGGGGATCGCAACGGGGATTACTCCTCGCTGAGCGGACGACGGTGGGACGTCGTGATCGACAATGCGACGAACAATCGCCGCTGGATCGAGCTGGCCACCGAGGCGCTCACGGACTCCGTGGATCAATTCATGTTTGTATCGTCGAGGTCGGCGTATGCGGACGTAAGTCGTGTGCCCATGACTGCGGACGCGCCCACTTGGACATTCGAGACGGCCGACGTGCCGCGCGATCAGGAGCGTCTTCCCTACGGTCTTGGCAAGGCCGAAATGGAACGTATCGTCCAGCAGATGATGCCAGGGCGGACGACCATCCTCCGACCCGGTCTGATCATCGGTCCGGGCGACGAGACCGACCGATTCACGTACTGGCCTGTCCGAATCGACCGTGGGGGCGAGGTTCTCGCCCCTGGGGACGGGACCGATCCCGTCCAGATCATCGATGTGCGTGACTTCACGGACTTCACGGTGAAGTTGGCGGAGGACGCGACCATGGGTGAGTTCAACTGTGTGGGTCCCCACACGCCAAGGCCCATGGCCGAACTCTTGTACGGCATCCGAGCCGTGACCAGCGCGGAGACGTCGTTCACCTGGGTACCCAGGGAATTCCTCGCTGAGCATGGCATCCGCCCGTATGCCGAGATGCCGGTCTGGCGTCCTCCGGTCGAAGGAAACGAGGGCTTTGCTCGCTTTGACCTCACGCCCGAGGTCGAGGCCGGCCTGACGTTCCGCTCACTGGCAGACACCGCGTCTGCGACGCTCGAGTACCATTACTCCAGGCCGCTCGAGCGCCAGCAGAACTTCCGGTCGGGTCTATCAGCGGAGCGCGAAGTCGAGGTCCTTGCAGCCTGGCACGCTCGCAGCGGATGATTACCCGGCCGACCTGACTCGAGGTTGGGCAGGATCCAGAGATGCCAGGAGGTCAGCGGAGACCCGCACTGACCCGTTGTACAATGTTTGTTCAAGTTTTATTGTTACTTGGATCTGATATTGTGCAATAAATTGGCTTGGAATGAATATGCTTTCCGCGCTCGCGCGACTCTCCGGACGGCTGTGTGCGTCAGCCATCGTCCTGATCGTCACCGCCTGCTCACTCGCACCGTCCCCCGCAGAGATTCCCGCGGTTGAACGGATGCCGCAGGCGTACACTGATTCGACGCCAGCCCCGAACAGAGCCTCCCCGGACCACATGTCCTGGTGGACCACCTTCGAGGACGGGACACTGGACGCCCTCGTGGGAGCCGCACTCGAGTCGAATCTCGACATTCGCGAGGCTACGGCCCGAATCGAGGAGGTCCGAGCCCAGTATCGGATCGCACGGGCTCCTCTCTTTCCGTCCATCACGGCAGGAACCGATGCCTCACGCTTCAGTCAGCCGGCCAACGCCGGACAATTCGGGGCCATCTTCGGTGGCGACGGGGCAGATGATGACCCGAACCTCCCAGACCGACCGAATCGCTTCACCTTCTCAACCTTCGGTATAAGCCTCGGCACTGCGTACGAACTCGATTTCTGGGGCCGATTGAGCAGTGGACGTCGCGCAGCCTACGCCGACTACTTGGCGTCAGGCGCAGACGCCCGAACCATCCAGATTTCAGTCGCAGCCGAGACCATCGCGGGATACTTCGAGATCCGCGAGCTCGTCGCCCGCGAGACGATCCTCACCGAGGTCGTGGACATTCTGTCAGAGCGCCTCTCCCTGACCGAGGATCGGTACCAGCGCGGGGTCGTCACATCGATCGAACTGTATCAGATCCAGCAGGACCTGAATGCCACACGGTCGGGGCTCCCCCTGCTCGGGAGCCAGATCGTAGCCTCAAGAGGACGACTCGCCGTCCTTCTCGGGCGCTATCCGCAGGAGCTTGAGCCGCTGCTCGCTGGCGCAACGCTCCCGCTCGTGAGTCTCGATCCAATCCCGGCCGGACTTCCGTCGGACATCCTCGTAGGGCGGCCGGATCTGGTGGCATCGGCGTTCCGGTTGGAAGCGACCCGACAGCGCGTCGGCGAACGGAAGGCGGCGCGACTCCCGGCGATCAACCTGACCGGCTCCACCGGGACCCAGAGTTCTGATTTGTCAGACCTGATCCGGGCAGACCAGTGGTTCACGAACTTCGTCACGTCGCTCACCGCTCCGATCTTCTCTGGTGGTCGCCTCAAAGCTGATCAGGCGGCGGCCGAAGCACGCTATGAGCAGGAAGCCGTGCGCTATGCACGCTCGGTCCTCACGGCGTTCCAGGAAGTAGACGCCGCGATCGCCGCATTCAATGCACAGCGCGAGCGGAAGCTCGTCCTCGACGAGCAGTTGGCCGTCGCGGAGTCGTCCGCAGCGGTCGCTCTCCTTCGTGCGGCGCAGGGAGTCGGCGACTACATCGGCTACCTCGATGCGTTACGAACCGTTCTGAACGTGCAGGACACACAAGCCTCCGCGGATCGTGAACTCGCGACCGCCCGCCTCAACGTACACCGCGCGCTCGGCGGAAACTGGATTGCCGAGCCTGCGGACGCACAGGACTCCGAAGGAGACCTTCGATGACCAGAACCCGCTCATTCCGGGCGATTCTTCTGCCTGTGCTCATTGTCACAGGTGGTCTTGTCGCTGCGCTGGTGCTCGTGATCAGCCGCCCAACCCCCGAGCGCGTAGCAACGCCACGGCTCGCTCCTATGATCACCACCAAGGTGCTCATGCCCCGCACGACACCCCTGGTGGTGAAGGGGACCGGGACCGTTCGTCCCACGTCGGAGATCACGCTGTCCGCGGAAGTCGGTGGTCGGGTCGTCATGGTTTCGCCCGAACTCGCTCGTGGGGGCGCATTTTCTGCGGGAGACATCCTCCTCAAGCTGGACGATCGAAGTTACCAGAACGCCGTTTCAATCGCCCAGGCAGAGGTCGAACAACGCCGTGTGGACGTCGCGCTGGCAGCTCAAAACCAGGACATCGCCCAGCGCGAGTACGAGTTATTGCGACGCAGACTCGGCTCTGATGCCCCGGCTGACACCAGCCTCGCCGCTCAGCTGGCTCGTCAGCAGCCACAGTACGAAGCGGCTGAAGCTTCCCTGCAAAGGGCCGAGGCCCAGCTCGCTGACGCCGAACTGAGTCTGACTCGATCCGTCCTGATCGCGCCCTTTTCCGGTCGTGTCCGTTCAGAGTCGGTCGATGTGGGCCAATTCATCTCGCCGGGCCAGGCCGTCGCCGAGATCTATGGGACCGACGCCGTGGAGGTGGACATCTCACTGAGTACCCGACAGGCTGCACTCGTCGACGATCTCTGGGATGAGACCGACGCAAATCGGATTTCCGCCACGGTTCGGGCTGACTTCGGTGGCACGTGGTATGACTGGGATGGCTTTGTGGAGCATGCCTCAGGGGCACTCGATGAGACGACCCGAACCGTGGAGATCGTGATCCGCGTTCCGTCCCCGTTCAACGCCGTAGATGAGCGACCGCCGCTCCTCATCGGTTCCTACGTGCGCGCCGACATCGTCGGTCGAGCGATCGAGGCCCACTACGCCGTTCCGCGCGGCGCCCTTCGTGACGGTCCAGCCGTGTGGGCCGTTACTGATGATCATACTCTGGTGACGCGACCGGTCCGCGTCATCCAGGAGATCCAGGATACCGTCTTCATTCAGGCAGATATGGCGTCCGCCACACGTATCGTCATGAGCCCCCTCCCGGTCATGACAGAAGGAATGAAGGTGCGCTTTGAGGAATCAGATGACTCGAGCGGTCGCACGGAGTTGGGTGAGGACGGCGAGATCCGCCCCGGCGAGCTCACTGATTCCGACAGCATGGCAATCGGCGGAGGTGGCCAGTGAGCGGCGCCATCACGTGGATGATCCGCAATAGAGTGACCGCCAACCTCCTGATGGTGTTCATCCTGGTTGCGGGCGCATTCGGTGTGACCTCGTTGCGCAAACAGGTCTTCCCTGAATTCTCACCCGACCTGATCAATATCTCGGTCGCCTATCCGGGCGCGTCACCGGTCGAGGTTGAAGACGCGATCGTGATCCCGATCGAATCTGCTCTCGAGTCGATTGACGAGGTGATGGAGGTCAACGCGACCGCGTCGCAGAACCTGGCCGTGGTGACCGCCGAGCTCCGAAGTGGAATCGACAAGCAGCAGGTTCTCGACGAGGTGAAGTCGGCGGTCGACCGCATCCGGACCTTCCCGGTTCAGATCGAGCGCCCGATCGTGAACCTTGCCTCCCCCCGGTCACAGGTCATCCAGCTGGTGGTCTCGGGTGACGTCGACGAGCGAGCGCTCAAGGTGCTCGCTAAAGAGGCGAGAGACGACCTGATCGCGCTCGGCCCGATCTCGGACGTTCAGATCTCCGGCACGCGAGCCTACGAGCTATCGATCGAAGTCTCCTCCGACATCCTCGACGCATACGGTCTCTCCCTGGGACAGCTGGCCACGATTGTTCGACGGGAAAGCCTTGAGCTCTCGGGTGGAGAGATCGAGACGCGTAACGGCCGCGTTCTCCTTCGCACCCAGGGTCGAAACGAGACAGCCAAGGACTTCGAGGACATCGTCATTCTCGGTCAGCCTGACGGGACAGAGGTTCGCCTGAGCGACATCGCCACGGTCACCGACGGATTCGCCGACTCCGACCTGGCTGCCAAATTCAACGGCGAGCCAGCCGTCGTACTCACCGCCTACCGCGTCGGCGAAGAGAGTGTCCTCGAGGTGGCGGACGCTGTGCACGCGTACGTCGATGGATTCTCTGAGCAGCTCCCCACCGGGGTAACTGCATCCGTATGGCAGGATCAGTCCACCGTACTGGGTGGGCGTCTCAAGCTCCTGATCAAGAACGGAATTCTCGGACTGACTCTCGTCCTGATCGCACTCACTCTCTTCCTCGACCTGAAGCTCGCTGCCTGGACGGCGTTCGGGATCGGCATCTCGTTCATCGGTGCATTCGCGCTGCTTGCCCCACTAGGGGTGACCATGAACACGATCTCCCTGTTCGGGTTCATCCTGGCACTCGGCATTGTCGTCGACGACGCTATCGTGATGGGTGAGAACATCTTCGCCGAGCGTGAAAAAGGGCGATCGATGCTCGAGGCGGCCGAGGTCGGGGCCATCCGGATCGCCAGACCCGTCGTCTTCGCCGTACTGACCACCATCGTCGCGTTCGCGCCCCTCCTCTTTATCGAGGGCACGCTCGGACGCCTTCTGATCGACCTGCCTCTCGTGGTCATCGTGGTGCTCATCCTCTCGCTGGTGGAGGCAATTTTCATCCTCCCGATGCACCTCTCGCACGACGACTCGGCAACGCGTCGCCCAAACGCTGCAGTGCGCGCGATCGGTGTCGCACGGGCGCGCGTCGATGCAAGCCTTCAGCGTTTCGTGAACGGGCCGCTCACCAGAGCAGTCCGATACAGCATTACCAACCCCTCCGTGATCATGTCCGGGGCGACGGCCTCGATCTTTCTCTGCCTCGGTCTCATTGCCGGAGGGCGCCTGCCCTTCTCCTTCCTGCCGTCCATCCAGGGGGAAACCGTTGTCGCGAGTCTGCAGATGCCCCCGGGCACGCCAGTAGAGCGCACCCTCGAGGCGATCGCGGAGATTGAGGCGTCCGTTCTACGTGCGGGTGAGCGCCTTGCTGCGGAGCTGCCCGAGGACCATCCCGCGCCAATCCGGAACCTCTACAGCGTAGTCGGTGGCGCTGGTGGGGGTGGGGGCGGGCCGGGACAGACCGACACACCCCGCGGCTCCGCATCGAATCGCGCCTCGCTCACGGTGGAGCTGCCGAACCCCGAGGTGAGCGCGTTTACCCCGTCACAGTTCGAGACCTCGTGGCGTGAGGAGTTGCCGGAGCTGACCGGGGTTCGCTCATTCACGATCACATCGGACTTCTTCCGGGTTGCTGAAGCGATTGCGGTGCAGCTCGCGTCCGACGACACAGAGGCACTCGATATCGCCTCGGCTGATGTGGCCCTCGAACTGGAGCGCTTCACGGGTGTCTTCGACATCCTGACCGCCGACGATCTCGGTGAGCAGGAGTTCCAGCTCGATCTGCGCCCCGAGGCGCGCTCGCTCGACATCACCCTCGACGAACTGGCCAACCAGGTGCGAAGTGCCTTCTTCGGGTCTGAGGTCCAGCGGCTTCAGCGTGACGGTGAGGAAGTCCCCGTCTACGTCCGTCTCCCCGAGACCGAGCGGGACGCGATCGCCGACCTGTTGTCGTTCCGAGTCTCGACGCCGCAGGGCACCCGCGTACCGCTCGAACAGGTTGCGACGGTCTCACTCGGGAGCACGCCCACGAGCATCACCCGTCGCGATGGTGAGCGGATCGTCTCGGTAACCGCAGATGCAGACGAAACCGTGGTCACCACCGACGAAGTGAACCGTCAACTCGAGCGTGTCGTCCTCCCGACGCTGAGTGCCCGTCACCCCAACGTCTCGTTTAGCCTGGGGGGAGAGCGAGCGGAGCAGGATGACACGTTCGCGTCACTGGGACGCGGCTTCCTGCTCGCGCTCCTGGGGATCTTCGCCCTGCTGGCGATTCCACTGAACTCCTACGTGCAGCCGCTTGTCATCATGTCGGCGATTCCATTCGGCATCATCGGCGCACTCATCGGTCACGCGGTGGTCGGCGTACCGGTTGGCCTGTTCAGCCTGTTCGGCATCATCGGCCTCACCGGCGTCGTCGTGAACGACACGCTGGTCTTCATGGACTTCGTAAATTCCGAAAAAGCTGAGGGTCACCCCCTCGAGGACGCGCTCCTCAACGCGGCACGCCAGCGATTCCGTCCCATCTTCCTTACCTCGCTTACGACCTTCCTCGGCATTTCACCCCTGATCTTCGAGCGGAGCATTCAGGCTCAGTTCCTGGCTCCGACGGCCGTCAGCCTCGGATTCGGGATTCTCTTCGCTACTCTTCTGATCATGGTCGTGGTGCCGGCTCTCGCCGTTCAGGAGGAGCGGATCGTTCAGTGGTTCAAGGCTCGCCGCCCTGTCATGGACGACACTCCTCCACCTGTGGAGGCACTCGCTCCAGCCGGAGACTGAACCCCTCTGGCGTGTACCCTCCGCCAACGGGACATTGTCGGGCCTTGTCGAAGTAAACGGCTAGCAGCCGCGCGTGCTTCGACGCCCTCGCAGCCGGTGATGGGAGATCCATTGACCGGCGGCGGACCCCGATGATGGAGCAAGGTGTGGAGCAAGAGACTGCCGGAGCGGGCACAGACATTCTCACAGGTGTCTCGGACGCTGTTCATGAACGCGTCGTCGGTCAGAATGAAGCCGTCGAGGGTTTGCTCGTTGCGCTACTGACCGGAGGGCACATCCTGCTCGAAGGTCTTCCCGGTCTGGCCAAGACATTGATGGTGAGGACCTTGGCCGAAGCGATCCACACCGGATTCCGACGGATCCAGTTCACGCCCGACCTGCTGCCCACGGACATCGTCGGGACACCAGTGTTCGATCAGTCCTCCGGCGACTTCAAGGTCCAGAAGGGCCCGATCTTCTCGAACATCATCCTCGCCGACGAGATCAACCGCGCCCCGCCCAAGGTGCAAGCCGCCCTGCTCGAAGCGATGGAGGAGCGGCAGGTCACGATCGCAGGGGAGACGTTTCACCTCGAGAACCCATTCATGGTCCTCGCGACCCAGAACCCGGTCGAACTGCACGGCACGTATCCACTGGCCGAAGCTCAGCTGGACCGCTTCGCGATGAAGCTGGAGATTGGCTACCCGGACCGGGTCGAAGAGAGGGAGATCGTCCGTCGCGTAGCCAAGGGTACGCCGATCCCCGTGGAAACGGTCATCACGGTGGACCAGATCGCAGAGGCTCGGCAGGCCGTGGCCGAGGTTCGCCTCGAAGACGACGTACTCGACTACATCGTCGAGCTGACGTTCGCGACCCGCGAGCCGTCGAAGTACGGGCTCTCGGACTTCGAGTCGCTGATCGAGTACGGTGCATCACCACGAGCAACGATCTTCATGACACGGACGGCCCGCGCGCGGGCGTACCTCCAGGGTCGTGACTATGTCCTGCCCGACGACGTGAAGGCGATGGCGCCGAAGGTCATGCGTCACCGACTCCGCACCACCTATGAGGCGGACGCACGCAGTATCAAATCCGATGAACTGATCGCCCGTGTTCTCGAGGCCGTACCCACACCCTGATGTCGACCGATCCGCACCACGTCTTCAGCCCAGAGGTCACCGCGCAGCTCAAGCGCATTGAGCTGACGACCGCAAGCCTCGTCGAGTCACTCTTCTCCGGTGAGTATCACTCGATCTTCAAGGGACGCGGCCTGGAGTTCTCCGACGTGCGGGAGTATCAGCCGGGTGACGATGTCCGTTCGATCGACTGGAACGTGACCGCGCGGCGCGGCCGGCTCTTCGTGAAGGAGTTCGTCGAGGAGCGACAGCTCAACGCGCTCGTGATGGTCGACCTCTCCGCATCGAAATCGTTCGGCACCGGGGTAAAGCAGAACGCGATTGTCGCCTCGGAGATCGCCGCGATTCTCGCTCTCGCCGCGACCGCGAACAACGACCGAGTCGGCCTGCTCCTCGTGACCGACCAGGTGGAGCACTTCATCCCGCCGGACACGGGCCGGCGGCACGCCATGCGGCTTGTCCTCGAGCTGCTCGCTTACCAACCGGAAGGTCGTCGGACAGCCCTCTCCACGGGGCTTCGATATGCGGACAAAGTGCTCCGCCAGCGAACGACCGTCTTTCTGATCAGTGACTTCCTCACGGGAGACACCACCGACCCCGAGCTGACGCGATCGGCACGGAAGCTCGCCTGGTACCACGATCTGGTGCCGATTCGGCTCACCGACCCAGCGGCCAGTGAGTTGCCGAGGGTCGGGATGCTCGCCGTCGACGACCCCGAAACCGGTGAACGACGAGTCGTGAACACGAGTCGGCGTAAGGTACGAGAGGCATGGAACGCGCATGCGGAGCAGGCGCGCGAGCGCATGAGCGAGCTGTTTCGAGACCTGCAGCTCGATGTCATCGACATCGACGCGCGCAAGGAGTATCTGCTGCCCCTGATCGGTTTCTTCCGGCGCCGCGCGAGGGTCCAGCGATGACCGGGCTCCGCGGCTCTGTGGCGGTCGTCCTTCTGGCATCCGTGATCGTGGCCATACCAGCCCGCGCGCAGGAGGACGGGAATACCGTCTCCGTATCCGAGATCAATCTGACGGCCGACACCGTCAGCATCGGCGACCTCGTCGACCTCTCGTTCGTCGTCGACCTTCCTGAGGGTACGATCCTCTTCGTTCCCGACTCCCTCGACACATCCAATTTCGAGTCATTCGAATCCGTCCGTTGGTCGATCGAGTCCCAATCGGACGGAGGATCCCGGCTCACGGTCACCTATCCGCTGATCGCTTTTCAGGTAGGCGGAATCGCTGTGCCTGAGTTCCCGATCTTCGTTGCCCGGAGCAGCGAGGCCGTGCGAGCCGACTTCTCAACCGATGGAGAACTGGTCGGGGACTGGACTGCACTTCAAGGGGAGCCGTCCGCGACGCCCTCGGCTCGCCTCCTGATGATTCCAGCCCAACCGCTCTGGGTCGCGTCGGTCCTCGAGATCGAGGACGCGTCGAACGGTGTCCAGCCACGACCCGTTGCCGATGTCGTTGGTGGAGCTCGCCACTGGCCAGCGACTATGCTTCTCCTGCTCTTCGGAGCGCTTCTCGCATGGGTCGTGTTCACGTCGAGTCGCGCGGTGTGGATCAGCGTGCGGGACCGTCCCCTGCCACCGCCAGATCCTCGTCTTGCGGCGCTCGCCGCCTTCGATGCGCTCCTGACGGAGGGCCTCCACCGTCAGGGCGACGTTCGGAGGTTCTATACGCAGGCCAGCGATATCACACGGCGCTTCGTCGAAGTGCTCGATCAGCGCTGGGGTCCGGCTCAGACGAGCACCGAGCTGATGACCGACCTGGAGAGGGCGACGCAGCGTTCGGACTTCACGTCGATCCCTGAGGTCGATGCTCTGACGGGCGTTATGGGACACGCTGAAGAAGTGAAGTTCGGCGGCGACCGACCAGCAGCCGATGACGCCGAGCGTGAGGTCGGCGAAGTGCGCAGCTGGATCGAGGGGACATCATCTCCATGACGCTCGACTTCGCCCAGCCACGCTGGCTCTTCCTGCTGGCAGCCCTCCTTCCACTCGCGGTGCTCCTGCGACCCGGGCCGAGGGCGGCACTCACCATGGCGGCGTCTGATGATGGATTCGGTCGCGCCACGGGACGAAGCTGGCTTCAATGGCTCCCACTCCTTCTCAGGCTCGTCTCGTTCACCGCACTGATTGGAGCACTGGCCGGGCCCCAGGCCGTCCGCGTATTCGATGACCCTCAGGAAGAAGGTGTCGGCATCGCGCTCGCGCTCGATCTGTCGACATCGATGTGGGCGGAGGACATGGGTGCACGGGTCAGTCGACTCGATGTAGCGAAAACGACTGCCATGTCGTTCATCGACGCGCGTGATGACGACATCGGCCTGGTTGCGTTCGCCGGCGAGGCGCT
>Ga0209631_10002074_pt1 | contig 24500 bp, 18 predicted proteins | sample COG_08_FD_184752 | JGI IMG/M metagenome (GOLD analysis project Ga0209631, IMG submission 184752) | Pelagic Microbial community sample from North Sea - COGITO 998_met_08 (SPAdes) (version 2) | ecosystem: Environmental > Aquatic > Marine > Neritic zone/Coastal water | place: Helgoland, sampling... | reverse complement strand
CGACGGAGCGCGCGCGGGCCGCAGTGGCGTCTCTCGGGCGCGAGGAGGACCAAAAACAGAGGTTACACCCGGGTGTTTTGTCAGAAAGCCACTCCAAGAAAAGCCACGACTGAAAGCCACGACTCGCTCACTCTCACCCTCGCGACGTCGCCATCTCGACCTCGAGCGACATGTCGGCACCCGATACGAGGCAACCGATCTTCGATCCCGGCCTGGACGTCGCGACCGTGGTCTTCTCCCACGTGCGGTGCGTCAAGACCCGCGTCAACCTCAGCCTGGTCAGCAAGCTGTGGAGGGACGCCTCCAAGCCTGCCGCTGCGTACCCTCGCACGTTCGACTCCGGCACGTTCCCGGACTTGTATTCTGGGACGCGGAGTACTCGTATCATACGCCTGTTGGACAACGACGAAGCTCTGTCTCTGCCCTACGAGAGAGTCGTTGGACTTCTTGGTGAAGCTGCGAGGTTCGTATGCGACTTCGCTGCTGCCTGGGGGTGTGTAAGGCTGCTGAAGTGGACGCGAGAGAACAACCGTGCTTGGAGTGCGGACATGTGCTCTCAAGCAGCCCAAAATGGACAACTGCCCGCTCTCCAGTACTTGCACGAGAACGGGTGCCCTTGGAACATGTACACGTGCTGGTACGCCGCCCACTACGAAGAATGGGACTGCCTGAAGTACGCGGTGGATAACAAGTGCCCGGAGTGGGAGAAATACGCCGAGAAACACGCGAAGCACCTCAGATGAATACAAATTACATTCTCGTTTCAAACAAGCTCCGCTCGGTGATGAGATGGCACGAAATGAAAACGTCATTCTTCGGCGCGAGGAGGCACGAGAGTTCAAAGCGTCGTGAAGATACATGCTGTTTTAATCTTACAAAGAATCATTAGTTAGACGTGCCGCATCGCCCGCGTCGTCGTCGTCGTCGTCCTCGACCGACGCGGGTCCCTTAAAAATACACGATGTGATGGTACACAAGTCGGCGCCTCCCTCGCGCGTCCTCAGGGGAAGAAACCCGCCTCGGGCTGGTTCATCACCGCGGGCGCCCTTACCGGCACGACGTTGCTGACGCCGCCGTCGAGGGACGACACGTCCATCTTCAGCGCGCTGCTCAGCCTGCGTCGCTGCTCCTCAACCGCAGCCGCCGCCGCGTCGCCGAGCTTGGACCCCGTGGACGGCGAACCCTCCGGCGAACCCCCGAGGCGTCGGCGCGTCACCTCCACCAGGTCACCCATGCGGAGCATAACCGCCGGCTCCGCACCCGCCGGGACAACCTCGCGGTTCACGCGGATGCTCTCAACGCTGGTGAACTCCGCGGTCCTCGCGCTGTCGCCGCACACGGACGCGAAGTCCACGTCGGACAGCCGGGTGCCCTTGGACAGTTCGCAAACCGCCAACTCGCCGTCGACGACGACCGCGACGAATATGGGCGCCGCCGCGTCGAGAGGCGACGAAGCACCTGGAGCGCCGGTCTTGGACATGGACGCCGAGTCGGCGCTCACGATGGATGACACGGAGCTCTCAGCCGCGCACGCGCCGCACGAGCCGAAGAGGAGGGTATCCTCGTGGTTGGGGCAGTGCGCGGCGTGTACGGGGAAGGGGCACTCGCACGGGACGCACGGCTGCAGCGCCTCGAGCTCGGCGGATCCGCCACCCGCGCCCATAGCCGTCGCGATTTGAACCCCGGCGGCTCGGCACTTGTCATCCACGAGCTGACCCTGCCACGAGAGCATGAACCTCGCCCACGCCACCTGCTCGTCCATCGCCCTGTGGTTCACGACGCTCTCCTTGTACCTCCAGTGCGCAGCCATGCCAGACTCGGCGGCGGCGTGCATCTCGGCGGTGCGAATCTGAACCTCGACAAACCCCCCATCCGCGGCGGTCACCACCGTGTGCAGGCTCTGGTAGCCGTTCACTTTGGCGTCGCGGACGTAGTCCTTGGTCTTACCGGCGACGGGCGTGAACTTGGCGTGGATCGCCTCGAGGGCGGCGTAGCAGTCGTCCTCGTTGTCGACGATGACGCGAACCGCTCGCAAATCGTGCACGTCCCCGAGGTCGACACCCTTCTTGAGCATCTTGCGGTGCACCGAGAAGAGGCTCTTGGCGCGGCCGTAGATGTCGTGAAAGCCTCTTTCGATGGCCGCGTCGGTCACGAGCGTGCGTGTGATGTCCTCCACGGCTCGCATCACCGCCGCCTTTTGCTCGTCGCGTTCCAGCTCGGCGCTCAGAGCGGCGTGCTCCGTCGGGTGTAAAAACGCAAAGCACGCATCCTCGAGTCGCGTCTTGAGGCTCCAGATGCCGAGGCGGGACGCCAGGGGGACGTAGATCGAGAGCGTCTCCTCCGCGATGCGCGTGGCGGTGTCTGTATCTAGGGCCTGGATGGTCTCGAGGCACTGGAGCCTATCCGCGAGCTTGACGATGACGACGCGGGCGTCGGTCATCGCGATGAGAAGCGCTCGGAGCTTCAGGCGCTCCTCGCGCGTCAACGACCTGCCGCTGGAGCGCTGGAGCTGGGACACGCGCGAGAGTTTGGACACGTCGGTGACCATGGTGACGATGGAGTCCGGCGTCGTGTGTCTCAGCTCGCGCTCCGTCACCGGTGTGTCGTCCAGGACGTCGTGGAGCAGCGCGGCGGCGACGACTTTGCTATCCATACCGAGCTCGGCGACGATGAGAGCCGTGGCCACCTGGGCGGAGAGGACGGTGTCGCCGCTTTTACGCAGCTGGCCGCGGTGCGCGGCGGCAGCCACCCTGAACGCGCTCACCACCGCGGGGGATGAAAACGCGCGGTGCCTGCGTTGCGCCTGCTCGAGAGTCGACTCCTCGTCTGCGGTGAGCGCCTCCAGCCGGCCGGAGAGCAGCCCGCTCTGTCCAGCCGCTTTGGAGTGCAGCGGGGGCTTCTCCGGGGAGAGTGAAGGAGTTTGAGTACTGACGAGCTCGGACTTCAGCGCGGACATCGACCTGGACAAGCCACCCGGGGACATCGGCGGTGACTTGGACTCGACGTGTTGAACCCCAATGTCGAACCCCACGACGGTCTCCTCCGGGAAATCCACGGGAGACCGGGCACCGAGCGGGGTCATCCGAGTCATCATCTTGGTTCCGACGGACCCGCCCTCGTTTGAAGACGGCGGCACGGTGAACCCGGTGACGGTTGGGGACAGCGACGGGGTCAGCGCGACGCCTTCACCGCTCCGCCGTCTGGACGTGTGCCTGGCCGTCCCGAAGGATGAGGGCGGGGTGACCATGCTGGCACCGTTGCCAGTCTCGGACGGTGACGAGGACAGCACGCTGAACCCGTGTTGAGAAGATCGCGTATGCGTCACGGGTGACGCGGACCGGACGTCCATGTGCGCCGACGGCGGTGAAACAGAGCCGTGCTTGGCGCCGCTCGGTACGCCGCGGCTGGAGCTCACGGGCCTGTGGATCAGCGCCTCGTGCGCGGGGGACGTGCCCAACATCATCTACGTGTCGTGAACCACCTCCCCCTTTCGTCGATGCGGTCTGGAAACGCCGCCGTCTGCGCCGCGGGAAGGGAGGGGAATTATATTTGGTCAGCGTCGCGTATGGATATTTCGGGGGGGGAGGAGGAAAATATCCCGCGTCCTTTCGGGCATCGGAAACGACGCGCGCGGTCGAGACGCGAGTATCGGAACGCGGAGTCGCACGAGCGATTCGAGTTCGATGCGCGACCACGACCGCGATGCGGGGCGAACACCGGCGCGGGGACGATCGTGTCAACGCCGGGGACGCTCCGTCGCCTCGGTGCCCGTTGCGGAATATGGGACAAATGGTTGCTGGAAAAAACCGCAACACCCGGTTCCCGCGCAAAAGGTCGTGAGGCGCGGGCGAGCCGGGAACGCGCGTCTCCATTCGCCTCACGGACCGTACACGAGGCCCACGGACCGGGTCGATAAGATCCGACGTCGAGCGCGCAAGATCCGCGATCGCACGCGATGGACGCGCGCGAATATCGACCTCGCGTGCCGCGCCCGTCTCCCCGGTTTTCAGGGGAAAAACCGAGGAGAATGCGACGGGAGGGTTGGCCGGCGAACGGGCGTAAACCTTCGCGCGAGCTCACCTGTGTGGCCTGTAGGCTCGTCGACGTTCGCGAGGGTACTCGCGTGTCGAATGAAGGGCGTCTCGAGGCGTGTCGACTGGCGCGCTGCCGTCAACCGCGTGCTCGAGGCGCGCAAAGAAGTGGTTTGAAGAAGGAGGAGACGTAGAGTCAAAAACCAAAATTCCGCGGGAACTTGACAGAGTGGCGAGTGGCGTCCAATCAACGGTCGTCTTTCTCTGTCTTCAAAAACCAAAGACGGAGATTCATCGAACCGTGCTTTCCCAGTCTATTATTCGTCCTATTACTTGAGATCTCTCGGGGTCACGAGCAGCTGCAGAAAACAATTCGCGCATCCATCCCCGCACGCGCAAGCTACATTAGTCCTAAACTATGTTCCACTCATGGCCTGTACGCACCACCCGGGTTCAGTAAACCCTGAAAGTACCCCCACGCCGCCAGCAGGCTCGGATCCCTGTAGACGCTCCAGAGGAAACCTTGGGGAAAACCGTACGTGAGCGCCGCTCTTTGCGCGCTAGCCTTGGCGACGTCGCCGTTGACATTTAAGTCGCCCTCCCTTGGACTCCAGTTGAAGGCTTCGAGGATACGGTTCTGTAAGTCCTTCCCGGCGGACGCGGTGACTGCACCTTCTTCGTACGTCGTCGTGCCCGGGGCGGCGGCGTACCCGGGCTGGGGGACGTACCCTTGCGGCACCGCCCCCGGCGCCACCTGGAGCGGGTCGGGCGCAGGGACAAACGGGGGCTTCCCATTCGGTTTGGTAACACCGTACCCATCACCAATAAGACCGTACTGATCACCTACAAGACCGTACCCGTCACCCGCCTGCGCGGATGTGAGGTCGTCGTCGAGGTTTCCAGCGGCTTCGAGCGCCTTGAGCATCGAAGACCACTCACTCGCCTGCGTCTCCGTCAGCTCCATAGGTACAACGCCGTCTCCGGCCATAGCGGCGAGTACCTCCATCTCCGCCGCCCGGTCCAGCAGGCTGGCCCTGTCCAGGTACCACGGAGGTGGTGGGGGTGACGGTGGGGGTGACGGCGGCGGTGGGGGTGACGGTGGGGGTGACGGCGGCGACGGAGGTGGTGAAGGAGGAGGCGGGATCCTCAGCTGTAAACAAAACACGACGTCAGTCAAATTGCCCATATGATGAAAATAAAAATAAACTCACCTCGCTCCATTCCCCGACGAACCACGGAGGCGGCGACGGCTCGTATACGATCGGCGGTGGACGGCTCGGTGGCGGCGGCGGCTTGACCCCTGTAGGGGGAACCCTTAGGGTCGGCCCCGGCGGTGTGGGCGGAGCTCCCGGGGTCAACACCGACCACTGCTCCGTGAACCAGGGCGGCGGCGGCGGACTCGGCGGAGGTGGGCTCGGTGGAGGAGGACTCGGGGGCGGCGGACTCGGTGGCGGAGGACTCGGCGGAGGTGGCCGCGGGGGAGGAGGGGGCGACGGACCCGGTGGCGGTGGACTCGACGGTGGTGGGGCCGGTGGAGGCGGTGGCGGTGGCGGCACACGCGGCGGAGGAGCCGGCGGGGGAGGCGTGGTGACGAGTCCCAGCTCAAACGCCGCTGTCATCAAACTCGCTCCTAACAGGTCACCTTGGGTCAGGTCGTGGCACCCCGCGAGCAGGGACCTGGTGCGGAGGGACGCGCACAGCCGCGCGTTCTCGCCTCGTTGACACTGTAAGGACCTGTTCAGGACTTCGATGTCGTAGCAGTTCCTCGGCGCTCCGGGGCGAACGAGCGACGGCGGCGGCGGCGGCGGTGTCGTGACTCCTGGTGCGTTGGGTGGAGGCAACGGGGGCGGGGGGGGAGGGGGTTGGAAGATCTGCGACAGTCCCGCCTCCACGCGATCACGCTGGGGCGTGTCGGCGACTGGGGGGAAGTCCAGCGCGTGTCGTGGCGCCCGCGGGGACGGGGGTCGAGAACCAGGTGGGGAACCAACACTCGTCCCCGGGGCGGGTGGCCGCGAGGCGAACAGCGGGCCGAGACCCTGGACGATGCGGTCCAGTGTCGACGATGTACTCGCGGGTGCGGCGTCGAGAAGGCCATTTGCCGCCGGCGGGACCGGGGAGACAGTGCCGGGGGACGCCCAACCTCGCGGAGGGCCGTCCAAGTCCGCCCCGTCAACCTCGGCCGCACCGAGACACGCGGTCCACAGCACCACCGTCAAAGTCACGCGCGTCAAAGTCACGCGCGGGGTCTGTGGGAACCCCCATGAACGCCCGGTACGCCGACGACACATGTCGATACGATGTTCCGTAGGCTCCGCGCGCTCGCCTCGCGCTCCCCAGGGCGCATCGTCGACTGCGAAGTCGTCGTCGCGCGGCTCGGATATTTTCGTGTTAAAAATGTCTCCCGAGGACGAACTTTCAGTGACGCCGGTTCGGACCTCGCGCGGCTTCCGCGGCTGGTTGATCTCGTGCCGATCGATATTACCGCATCACACGCCCGTCTCTGTACGGTACGCTCGCACTTTTCAGCCAGCGCAGGATGCTCAAGACGACCGCCGCCCCGACCCGCCTCGACCGTCGCAACTCGCGCCAGCACCTCGACCGCGTCCCCGTGTTGCCCACGCACGGCACCGTGTCGAACTGGGGACCTTTCCAACGAGACGTCGTCACCAGTGTCCCGCCGAGGGTCGTCGTCTACACGACGTGCGTCGTTCTCTCCTTGTTCCTCGTCGCATGCGGGGTGGTGGTCACCTCGTCGAACAAGGAGCCCGGCTTTGCGTCCTCGGGCTCCCTGAACATCGACGCCGGAGTGACCCACGGCGGCAGACAGCTCACGCAGTGGCTCGCGCCGGTCTGGTACAGCCTCCCGACCTTGTTCGACTCCTTATACAACCTCGGCGAGTCGTTGGTGAGGCTGGGAATAACCCCCGAGGAATACAGAGTCGCCGCGGAGATAAACGCCGAGGCCGAGCGCGAACGAGCCTTGGAAGCGGAACAGTACGAGGATGAATACTCGTACGCATCTAACGCAGTGGACGAACCCGCGGATGACAACCCAAACGACGGGTTCGACACGTGGCCCGGGTACGATATGTACGACGGAAGGTTCGGAGAGACGCCATTCTACCGCAGCCGCTGAGCGTAATAACCGCGAGTGGTAGTTCAAAGGACTCGACTGTAATGATATCGACATACTGTGCCTCTTTGTTCTATCGCCGCCGAGACGACGCGTGTCGTCTCCGTGGAGCTCAAGTGCTCCTCCCCCCCCTCTAACAGGCGATCCGTCCCATCGCCATCGCAAAAAATAGTCAACTCTAACTCTCCCGCTGCAAATCTCTAATCATGCACGCCTTGACAACAATTTACGCCTTTTGGACCTCGAGCTTGAACGCGCCGGTGACCTCGGGGTGGAGCTTGACGGAGACGTCGTAGGTGCCCACCTCGTTGATGTCCGGCACGGTGATGGCCTTCTTGTCGAGCTCCTTGCTGGTCTGCTGCTTCACCGCGTCGACGACGTCCTGCGTGGTGACGCTGCCGAAGATCTTGCCATCCTCACCCACAGTCTTCTTCACCACGAACTTGCCGATGGTCTGGAGCGCGGTGGCGATGGCCTTGGCGCCGGCGGACTCGGCGTTCTTGGCGGCAACCTTGGCGGCGGCGTCGGCGGCGACGGAGGCGAGCACGTCACCGGTCGCCTTCTTCGCGAGGCCGAAGGGCTCGAGGTTGTTGCGGAAGTAGCCCATGGAGACGGTCACGACGTCGCCGGCGGACCCGAGGTTGGGCTGGTCCTTGACGAGAACGACGGTGGACTTCTTGGCAACCTTCTTGTTGGCCTGCACGTTGAGGCGGGCGGCACGGCCCACGCGGGGCGCGGCGACAGCCTTGGTGGTGCGGACGCCCTGCGTGATGAGGAGCGGGGTAACGAGGGCTCGGTCAGCTCAATTGACGGAGGGAAAAAGCGGTCCAAAACCCTCAAACCCTGAAGGCGAGGTCGGGCGGCGCTGGGATCGCGGTTGAGACGCACCTGGGGGGCGGCCTTGAGACCGGTGAAGGTGGTGAATGCGGTAACGGCAGACATCTCTACTGTTTGGATTCGGGCGTCGGCGAGCACGTCGTCGGCGTCGTTGTCAGTGGCGTCGACGCGCAGGCCGCCGAGCACACTTTCTTATCCAGTGACGTCAGCGACCCATTTTCACAAAAACTTAGGTTACACTTTCTCGAGGCAAGCAGCGTCACGAACCAGTTTCCCCTCAAAAGTCAACTGTGCCACACAGAGAGAGCGCCGAGTGGAGCGACGCCACACCGAGAGAGCCGAGGCAACCCGGTCGAGGCACCTCACGAAGGTCTCGTCTCGGTCGGCACGTCCGCGTCGCGCGGGGCGGAGGGGTCCACGCGCGCGCATTGAGACTCGCTCGTTCCGGAGAAAGCGTTTGTGAATCAGAGTGTTCATATCGGGAGCTCCGATGACCGCCACGGCGCCCCCACGGTCCGCGAGCTCACGGTCGAGCTCGGGGCGACCGTCGACGAGCTCGTCGGAGGCGTCGTCAGCGGAGAATGCACACCAGCACTCGCCCGGCCACCCCTCGTACAGCCCGAGCGATATGCTCCGCGCCGCGTCCAAGAAGGCTAGGAAGACCAGGGGCGGGACGAGCACCACCGTCGCCGTCAACCTGAGCAACTGCAAGTACCCACTGCTCCGGACGGTGCAGTCCAAGCTGGGATGGAAGGAGGTGCACGACGATGACCCGGACGCGTGGAACCTGTACTGGACCGACACGTCCATCACGGGCGACCGCCTCGTGCGCATGAAACCCGGGCAGAAGATCAACCACTTCGTCGGAATGCTGGAGATTTGCCGCAAACGGAGCCTGGCCAAGAACCTGGCGCGTCTCGAGTCGGTGTACCCGCACGAGATTGACTTCTCGCCCAAGACGTACAACCTCCCCGCGCAGCTCGACGAGTTCCTGGAGGAGTTTAAAGAAACCGATGAAGTTGTCACGAGCTCGACGAAGAAGTCGACTCGAGCTCCAAAAAAGACGTTCATCTTGAAGCCGGACGCGGGGTGCCAAGGGAAGGGAATCTGTCTGGTGCAGGACGAGCGACACGCGTGCAAGAGCCTCGACTCCCTCGGCGGAGGCGGGGAGGGGGTGGGGCGGACAAAGGCACCGGTGGTGGCGCAGAGGTACCTGGACCGTCCGCTGCTCATCGACGGGTACAAGTTCGACCTCCGCGTGTACGCCTTGGTGCTGTGCGCGGATCCGCTGCGGATATTCCTGTTCGACGACGGCCTGGCGCGGTTCTGCACGGAGCGGTACGAGCCCCCGCGGTCTTCGAACCTCAAGACGTCGTACATGCACTTGACGAACTACGCGGTGAACAAGAAGAATGAAAACTTTGTGTTCAACGAAGACGCCGACGCCGACGGTACGGGTAGCAAGTGGACGATTCACGGCTTACGCCAGTGGATGGAAGATAGTAACCTGGACTTTGGCAAGATGTGGGGCGAGATCAAGGATTTGATCGTCAAGACGGTCATCAGCGCGCAGCCCGCGCTGGCGTACAACTACAGACAAGCCTTACCCGCCGAGCAGAACGACGGGTACGCCTGTTTTGAGATTCTCGGCATCGACGTGATGATGGACAGGGACCTCAAGCCCTGGCTCATCGAGGTGAACCACTCGCCCTCGTTCACCGCCGATACCCCGCTGGACCTCGCCGTTAAGGAGGATCTCATCAGCGACACGATCGACTTGGTGGGCATCGACGCCAAGGCTTTGGCGAAGATGGAGGAGAAGGCCAAGGCGGATGCGATTTCCCGCCTCTTCGCCGGCAAGTGGACGGGGAGCAGGACGGCGAGCGCGTCGAGTGACGACGGCAAGACCCGCGAGGAACGTCTGCAACAACAGCGCGAACACTTACTACGGGAACGCGAAAAGTGGGAGAAGGATCACAGCGGCTCGTACGAGATTGTGTACCCGTCTCCGGATCCCGAGCGCCAGGCGACGTACGAGCAGCTGCTTTTCACGTGCAAGGAACTGTGGGAGACCAAGGGCCAGCCGCACAACCTCAACCAGGTGATGGAACGAGCCAAAAAGCAGGCTGTGCGGAAAGCGACGGAGACGGAGGTTCGTTTGCTGTTCAAAAAGACCGGTCGGAGGCAACCCACGGGGGACGGGTGGAAGAAGGTGATTGACGCGGCGTTGGAAAACAAGAGCCGGATGGGACGAGTCGGCGACGTAAACGCCCTCGCCTCCGTCGCCAGGGCGGCGTCGGGCGGAGACAAAGGCGGGTGGTGGAGCGGGTTCTCCTACGACAAGACCCTCCTGGACCGAATGATCGATGCCGACCTAACACAGAACGTGCACGGGCTGACTGCGACGAGCAGGCGAAGCTCGGCGTCATCCGGCGACGGCCGCGACGACGACGAATCTCGGTTCAAGACGACGTCCAAGATCCAGACCACCACGTACGAGCGGCTGATGGGTAAGAAGACCCTGGACGCGCTCGCCGCCGCGAAGGAGGCGAAGTCCCAGCCCGTGGTGGACTCGGTGACCCCGCAGCAAGCCGCGGCTGCTGCGGCTGCGGCGGCGCAAAAGGCCGCCGCGTTGGCAGCCGCCAAGGCTAAGCTCGGGCGAAGGGGCGTCACCGGGACGATCGCCAAGGGCAGGACACCGACGGTGGCGGACGTGGAGAAGCTGATGCTCAAGATGGACGTCGCGGGTGAGCAGGCTGTGGGTTCGGTGAGGACCGGATTTGGCGCCGGGCCGGCGCTGCGCACCAACAGGTCGCTGGCAAAGGAAAAGGTGCGGGAGAAAGGGCCATCCGCCAGGCGCCCGCCGGTACCCGTCAAGCTCGAGAAGGTTGCCGTCGGGACCAAGAGCTTTAACATGGCGCCGACCGTGGACGCCACCCGGGTCGAAGGGTCCAAGGGTACGCAGAAGAGGACGAGCGTCAGCGCCGGGAAACCCGCGCCGACGGATGGGCTCGGACTCGGCGTCACGGGAGCCCGGCCCGTCTCCGTATCCGGCGGAAGATTTCGTGTATGAATAAGATGTATTCCAGTTTGTGACGAGAATGGAACTTGTATTCATCTGAGGTGCTCCGCGTATTCCTCGGCGTGTTCCTCCCACCCCTCGCACTTGTTGTCCACCAAGTACTGCAGGCAGTCCCAGTGTTTGTAATAGCCGACGTTCAGGCACGTGCCGTAGTCCCAAGGGCACCCGTTCTCGTGCGAGTACTGGAGAACGGGCAGGTGACCATTATCGGCTGCGGCAGAGCACGTGGACCAGTGCCAAGGGCAACCGTTCTCGTGCAAGTACTGGAGAACGGGCAAGTGCCCCTTTTCGGCTGCCCAATAGCACGTGCGGGAGTCCCAAGGGCACCCGTTCTCGTGCAAGTACTGGAGAGCGGGCAGGTGTCCGTAAACAGCTGCGGAAGAGCACGTGTTTGTACCCCAATCAAGGTTGTTCTCTCGCGCCCACTTCAGCAGTCTTACACTCCCCCGGCGAGCAGCGTCTTCACATACGGCGCCCGCAGCGTCACCAAGAAGTCTGACGACTCTCTCGTAGGGCAGAGACAGTGCTTCGTCGTTGTCCAGCAGTTCTAGGACATACCTAAGCCAAGTGCCCCGCATGCATGAACCCTTAACCCCGAACGCAACCCCGAACGCATCGAAGTCGAACTCGAGAGGGTACGCTGCGGCAGGCTTGGAGGCCTCCCTCCACAACTTGCTCACCCGAGCGAGGCTATGGCGGGTCTTGACGCACTGCACGTGGGAGAACACCACGGTCGCGATATCCAAGTGTGGATCGAAGATCGGTCGCCTCGTATCGGGTGCCGACATGTCGCTCGAGGTCGAGATGGCGACGTCGTGAGAGAGAGAGTGAGCGAGTCGTGGCTTTCAGGTCCTTTCTTTCAGTCGTGGCTTTTCTCGGAGGGGCTTTTTGATGTAAACTACAGAAAGTCGGCGACGATGCGGGAAAAGGTGCGGTACGCCGTGACGAGTGGGGCGGGTTTCGAACTGAGCTGAGTGGGACGTACGTGTGGAACACGTCAGGTGAATAAACAGTTATCCGCTACGTCATGCCATCCGTCTATATCGTATCATGTCCCTCGTCCGCCGCGCTTCTTGTACTGGGGCTGGCACGCCATCGCCGCCAGCTCGACCCTCCGAGCCGCACGGTAAAACGCCCTGGCGCCGTCGCCGTGTGGATGCGCCTCGCACCGCTGCAACGCGTGAGCCGCGATGAGCGCGATGAGCTCCGATGATTCGACACCGCCACGGGACGCATCCTCGTCGAGCTTGAGCGTCTCGACACCCGCCGCCTTCATCGCCGCCAGGTTACCGGAGCACCGCGCCGTCGCCTCCATTTTGGCAGCCGACAACTGACGAACCTGAGCCGACTTCCCGTCGTGAAGCACCGACTCGACGGACTTCGCCACGGAACCGGAACGCGCGTGAACGTCCACGAACGTATCCCGGTGAGACACCTCAAACTCAGTCCTGAGCTCCGCCTCGATTTCGGCGCGTAACTCCTCCTTGAGCTCCTTCCGGATCGCCTCTCGCGCCGCCGTCTTGACAACGTCCGCGTTCATCGCAGTCGGAGACGAAGCCACCCCCGCGGCGGCGGCGATAGCCTCCGCGGCTGCCGCCTGCGCGGACACGAGCTGGCGCCGTGCCTCGTCCTCCCCGGCGCGCGCGCGCTCTGTTTCCCGTCTCGATTCGTTCAGCTTTTCCCGGAGCGTCTCAAAATCCGACGCCGCGTTTGTGATGTGAGCCTCGACACCCGAGAGCTGCGTCTCGAGCCCGAGCGCCCGCGCCCGCAGACGGTTCGCCTCACGCCTGTACCCGTCGCATCGCTCCGTCAGCACACCCGCGCGCGCGGACCATCTCCACCTTAACCTCGAGTTTTCGCTGCCGGACTCGGCGAGCGCCTCCATCAGGTCTTCGATCTCGGCAGTCGCCGCGTTCACCGCCGCGTCGCACGTATCCGCCTGTTCCCGGAGGATGGCGCGGAGCTTGTCCCTCTCGCGCTTTGCGGTGGACCGTACCGCGGACACGGACGCCGCTTCCCTCCACCGACCGAGCGCGTGGGCCAAGGTGACCGCGGCTCTGCTGGAAGGGATCGCCGCCGATGGGACCTCAGATGAGTCCCCGTCGTTTGTCTCCATCTTCGCGTACCAAGTCGCCGGCTCGGGTCGCGACTCCGCGTTGATAAACCCCGGCGTACGCGTCGCCTTGTGCGCCCTGTACCTGCCGTACACCACATCGAGCTCGTTTACACACTCGCCGTGTGCGCCATCGACGATGCCGGGGGACGCGTATGGGTTCGGGGACAGGACGTTGGACAGGTCGCGTAGCCCGACCGCGGTGGACAGAGCTCTCTCTGCGAGTTCACGCTCCGGTGTCATGTCGGGCATCTCGTCGGGCGAGTCGTGGAAACTTCCGTGCCAACCGCGATGGAGCTTCGCCGCGGTGTCATCCGGGGTGGTGTTGACGTTGGATACGTCCCCGAGTGGGCTCCTTCGCCGTGTCGGTGGCATCCCTGCGGGTTTCGGGGTCGCGAGGGGAAAGACTCAGATTCGCGTCCCGGAAATGACGGTGGTGGGTGCCGATAGGGGGACGCCGCCTCGGGTGGGCTATCGGTCCGTGATTGTGAAGGACAGCGCAGACTGCACGTTACATCTAGACGAACCTGTGTCTTTGACGCTCTTGGATGCGCCGTCTCGCGACTCCGAGGACCCAGACGCGACCCCTTCGGCGTTTGTCAACGCGGGATCATCGTGGTGTTTTGTCGCGCGACGAAACGCATCTTTGCCCTGAGGCGTCGGCGTCCCGAGCGAGACTGCCCGCTTCATGCAGCAAACGACGCCGCCACGCTTCGCCTTTTGACGCGAGGATACCGCGGCGTCTCCCCTGCCCATGGTTCTCTCCGCACTCGGGGGTTCCAAGGACGCGCGGGGGGGTTCTGTGCGTTCCGAGAGAAGACGGGCCAGAGACGGATAAATTAAATGCATCGTCATACGGGCAAATAGGCACGTTGATTAAGACTTACTACGTCGTACTACACGTTAATTATTTCGAATTGTTAATACTCTCAGTCTATTTGCTCGTATACTTGTATTACAAATTGTGTGCGTAAATTCCGTGGAATATGATAATGTGACGGCAGGCTCCACACTCACGCGACGCGCTCGAACCATGACGGCGGTCGCCAACTTTCTCGACGAGGTCGTGCTCACCGGGAGCAGCGCGGAGGGTCCCGTGCACGCGTGGGATGTGCGCACGGGCATGCAGCTCAAGTCGTACAAGTGAGTCGCCCGGCAACCTCCTCTCATCCCCGTCCATCTTCGCCGCCGACGACGAGATGGGCATCTCCACGTTGGGCGGTGCCGGCCCTTAACACCGTATCGGACCCTCTTCTGACCATTCGTTCCCTCTTCTAACCACATCAGGACGACGGCGTGCGGTCGCGGCGGCCTGTGCAAGCTCGGCGAAGACTACCTCGGTGCGCGCCCGCTCCGAACCCACGACCAACTCGCGGCGGCGGCGGCCGAGCAGATTTCCACCCGCATCCCACTGACCAAACTCCCCCCAAACTCCCCCCTCCACCCTTCATCAATGCAGTGAGCGCGCAGGTGTCCAAGAACGCGCTCGACGTGTGGGGCCTGGACAAAGAATCCGCGCTCCACAAGTTCTTCGTGGGCGAGCCCATGGGAGTAGTGGCGTCCTCCCCCGACGGAGCCTTCTTCGCCGCCGGATCCCTCACGGGCGCCGCGTACCTGTGGGAAGTATCCACCGGCAAACTCGTCAGGACGTGGCCCGCGCACTTCAAGGCTGTGTCCGCCATCGCGTTCAACAGCGACGGGTCCGTGCTGGTCACCGGCGGCGACGACACGGTGGTCAGCGTCTGGTGCCTAGCAGCTCTGCTGGACCCGGCGTCGACGTCATCCGCTTCAGTCAACCCGACGCACTCGTGGGCGGAGCACTCACTTCCCGTCGCCTCGATCTGCGTCGGGACGTGCGGGGGCGGGGGCGCGGGGCTTGTGGTGTCGTGCTCTGCGGACAGGACGTGCAAGATATGGACCCTGGGCGGCGGATACTTACTGCGGACGGTTTCGCTCCCGGCGGCTTTGAGAGCAGTGGCGATTGACGCGTGCGAGGCGACGCTTTACGCTGGAGCAGTCGACGGCCGGGTGTTCGAGGTACCCCTCAACGCGTCCGCGTCGATGGCTCAGTCGACCGACGGGTCGAGCGGCGCGTGTGCTGTGCTGGAGGGTCACACGCGCGCCGTGAACTCGCTCGCGTGCACCGCCGACGGCGAGCGAGTTATCAGCGCTTCGGATGACGGGACGTGCCGGGTGTGGGACGCGGCTTCCCGGCAGACCACGCACGTGCTGAGGCACCCCAAGGCTGTGCCGTTCGTCGCGATAGCCTTGGCGCCGCGACGTCGGATCGTGATGGACGATGGGGCACTCGGGGGGAACGAGAAACGGAAGCTATCGCCGTTGGCTCCGTTTAGCAGGTTTGCCAGCGCGGCGCAAGGGAAGGGTGGTAAGGGTCTCCGGCCGTGGGAAGGTGCGCCGATCGTCATGCGCGGTGCGCCCGGGGTTTCGTCCACCTCCACGCCAGGTGCCGAGGTGACACTCGGTGACACGGTTGGACGCGCTTCTAAACGGCCGAGGGGAGGCGTCGATGAGGACGACGCGGGAGGAGTCAAATCCGGCGGCGGCGGCGAGGACGTCGAGGATCTTTTGAAGAAACTGGCGTCGGCGGAGGCCGAGGCCAAGGCGGCGAAGGAGGAGACGGCGTCTTGGAAGGTTAAGCACGGGGAACTCAGGGCGTTCGTCGCGGCGGAGCTCGTGAACGACGCCGCGAGCAAATAAGATCTTAAGATATCTTCGATAGTCATCATACACACGGTGGCCAACAAACACAAACATCAACATCAACACAAGCGCGGAACCAACTCGGATCAACACATACCTTATGAACAACTAACTCTCACGCAAGCACGCCAGCCTCGATTGAGACGAGCGCGACGGCGACGACGTACGCCGCGGGGAAGCACCATCTGGAGAAGACGTCGACGTGCCTGTCGGCGAACCTCATCTTCCCGTCCTTCCCAACGAGCATTCCCGCGAACCGTCCAGCCTTGCCGCGGACGAACGAACGCATGTCGCTGATCTTCTCCCCGAGCGACGCGTCTTCTTTCTCCCTCGCGTCCTTCAGCGCGGCGTTGACGCGCGTCTCGACGTGTAAAAGGTAGTTGGCGACGACGACGCCCAGCACGGTGTACGCGCAGAAGTACTGGCTCTTGCTCAGCACGCCGAGCATCCAGGCGTCGGCGTCGCTGAGTTTCGGCAACGACGCGAGTGACCCTTTCGTGAGGTTGATCACGGAGAGGTAGGAGATGAAGCAGAAGGCGGCGCGCGCGGGAATGGCGCCGCGCTGGATCCAGAACGTGCCGTAGCTCAGCGCCACGAGGAAGATGGACGGCAGTAGCACGAACGCGATCCAGTAGTCCGGCTTTCGCTTCATTCGCACCGTGAAGTCGACGTACGACATTGGGGGCATCCCCGTCGTCTCGCCCACGGTCATGTTCGTGCCCAATACGGTCCACTCGGTGGTGCCGCCGAGCAGGCCGGTGTTTGGGACCTTGAACAGCTCCTGTCCGGTCGTCGGGGCGGTGAACGCGACCATCTTGGAAGGCGCGTTGAGCAGCATTCGCGCGTAGCACGTCTGCTCGTCGAACGGCATCTTCTTGAAATCGAAGATGCACGTCGCGCTGACACCCTCTCGGATCGTCACCGTGACCTCACCGTCGTTTTTGAACACCAAGAACGTGGACGCGGTGCCGAAGGACCCGATGGCGTTCAGGAACGAGTACTCGGGATGCCAGACTTCGGAGAGCATCGCGCTGGGGAACACGGCTCGCTCGTGCTCGAAGCACCCGTTGTTTCTGGTCGTGGTGTCGAACGCAAGCCTGGAGTCGGGCCAGGTCATCGTGTGCTCGATGGCCATCTGGATCGAACCCGTGGGCTCGGAGACTGACTTTATGAGCTCGAGCACGCCGGAGACTTCCACCTTGACCGTCGTCTCGCCCGACTGGGGGGCGGGTGGGCTGTATTCGTCGTGCGACGTCAACATCGCGGTGCGAATGCCGCCCGGGTCGGTCGGGCCCGAGCACACGGAGTGCACGCCAGGGGTGCAGGTCGCCAGGACCAAAACGGCGACGACCGCGCATCTCATTGGGAGCCGGAGGTGACGCATGAGGATGATGAAGGCGTGCCGGGGGGCGCGCCGGGTGAATGAGGGCGCGCCGGCTGACGAAGCAATTTGGTCAATTTTCGAGAAAGTTGTTCTTGTACCCCGCACAACGGTCCCGGCGCTCTTCACTTGTACGTCGCGCCCGTCTCCCCCGCGACTCCTCCGGCGCGATGAGCGACGGGGAGGCGGATAACGGCGAGCCCGCGGACGCGCGCGATCTCTTCACGTGGCTCTCGCGCGAGGTGCACGAGCTGGTGTCCCACGTCCCCCGCGTCCATGGAGCGCCCTCGCCCATCCAATTTCTCCGAGAGTTCGTATCGGCCAATCGCCCCGTCGTCGTCACGGACGCTTTCAACGATTGGCCCGCGATGGAACGATGGAGTCTCGACTACCTCGCCGACGCGATGGGCGATACGAAAATATCCGTGAACGTCACACCCGACGGACGCGGCGATGCCCTGCTATCCACCCGCGGTTGGACCGTGTCGGGAACCGGAGACGACGAGAAAACACCCGACGAGGTTTTCGTTGTACCCGAGGAACGAAAGATGACGATGCGGGAGTTTGTCGACATGCTGGAGACGCCCGTGGGGGATGATCACGGTGACGTACACCCATCGCACAGACCTCCCGTGCCGTACGTATCGAGACAGTGCGGCAGTCTGCTCGAGGAGTTCCCAAAACTGGTTGGTGACTGCTCACACGAGATGCGATTCGCGTCTGACGCCATGGGTAAGGCGCCAGACGCGGTGAACCTATGGATCGGCGACGAACGATCGGAGACGACGTTCCACAGGGACCACTACGAGAACGTGTACTGCGTCGTCCGTGGAGTCAAGGTATTCCACCTGCTGCCGCCGTGCGACGGGAGGCTGCTCGGATACAGAGAAGCGCCCGCCGCCAAGTTTACGTCTTCACGCGAAGGAGGTACCTTCGGTGTCGAGCTCGAGACGCCGAGGAGACTCGTGTCGTGGGCGTCCGCCACCCCGGCGTCGCTTCGTTCACGCGCGTGTACGGTGCCGGAAGACCCGGTGGTGCCCATCGTGGTCGAGGTGAGGGCCGGCGAGTGCCTGTACTTACCCGCTATGTGGTACCACCACGTGACTCAGGCGCGGGACGAACGCGGAACGCCTGCGATTGCAGTCAACTACTGGTACGACATGAACTTCGACGACCGGTACGCGTACGCGCGGTTCACGCAGGAAGCACACGCGAGGTTCGGGGGCGAGAGCACGCCTCGTTAGATAGATAGGCTAGTAATGTTAGGGTAGGAGCTAAAGTAGGAGCTAAACTTAGAAGTAGTCGAGGCCGAGCGCCTTCCTGAACTGTTCCACGATTGGCATCTGTATCACCATGACCGGCCCTTGCCGCGCCATCGCGGGCCAGTACCCGCGGTACAGCCCAATGGGGCCCGACCGCGCCAGGAGCTTCCGAAGCGTCGCCCACGTCCCGCCGCCGTTCGCTCCTCCGTTTGCCATCACCAACGTCTTGAGCGTATCCACCGGCTGCGTCACCGTCTGCGCCACCACGCCGCTCATGAAACTCGCCGTGAAGTGCAGCGCCGGTCCCTCGCTCATCACGCCCTGGTCCTTCATCCACCGTTTCGTCGTGTCGTACGTCGCCAGCTGTGAGCCCGAGAGCAGCGCCGCGCGAGCCACGCACACGTCCATTCCCCTCCACAATCCCGAGATTCCTTCCTCCCTGGCGATGGCGCCGAAGGCTCCGAGGGTGCTGGGGTAGGGGCTCGCGCCCTGCATGCGTATGCGCACCACGTCGATGGGGTTGAATATCGCGCTGCCCACCGCACCGGTCGTGGCTCCCGCGGCTATGCGGCAGGCCACGGAGTCCGCATCCCCGAAGGTGCCGGACTCCACCATGGCGTTCCTGACTGTCGGATAGAGGCCGATGCGGAAGCCGGTGTAGGAGAACGCTCGATACGCGGTCGCCTCCAGGCCGGGAAGCCAGAGTCCCCTCGCGATACCCTTCTCGGCGATCGCAGAGCGCGCCAGCCCGATGCTCGTCGCCGACGGTCCGGCACTCGACGCCGACATCGCGATCTGCTTCCGAACCTTGAGAACCTCGAGCGGGTTGAAGATGGTGTCCGCGATGGTGCACCCGCAGCTCGCGGCGAACCACTCGCGCTGCCACGTGCTACCGAACGCGTACACGCCTGCGGGGGGCGCCGACGCCGCGACGGTGCTCGACGACGGCGACATCGCGCGTCAGTCCTCTGCGTCTGCATCTCCGTCTTATCCAGTTTTCACTTTTTGATTGAAAAGTCAAGACGCTATGATAAAGTGCCTACCACAGCTCTCCCCTGAGTACGAGCTTGTTCGTGTCAACCACCGGCCTCCCCGCGTGTGGACAGTCGTGCGGGAACACCAGCAACCGTCCTCGGACCGGCTTCACCTCCGCGAGCGAGTGCGCGGTTTCCGCACCCGCCGCGCCGACGTCGTTCTTCACCTCGCGCAACAGAGCCGTCTCGCCGCCAGACTCGCACGTTCGAAGGTAAAGTAAGAACGTGTGCGTCGTCTGGAGCGCCGGTTTCATCTGTTTCATCGCGTCCACCGACTCGTCCGTGGTCCATGTGGAGTCAACGCGGTCCAGGGCCTTGCTCAGGTCAACGTGCGGCGCCATGACCCCGCCCGGGTTGGGATAATGCAGGATCCGAAACTGGGGATGGACTCCTCGCGCCGGCATCCCGGACTCCCGCGCCGCCAACAACACCGCCGACCGCGCCCAACCACGGACGTCGCAGAAGTGCGCACGCGTCGCACACGTGTCTGCACGTAAACGTTCCATCGACCTCGCGTCCGTGCCCTCCGCGATGGCCTTCGCCCGCGCCGCGTCTCGTGTGGAGTCATTCACCGCATCAGATGAACCGTCGGACACGCGTAACTTTTCCGCCAGCTCGTCGCTCTCTTCGCCCAGCGCCGTCTCCACCGCCGCGGCAGCCTCCGTCGTGGACGCCTCCCACGTGCGTTCCAGCCGGGTCAGCACGTCCTCCGGGACGGCGTCATCGACGATGAACGAGTAGTTCGCGCCCGGGTGATCCATCGCCGGATCCACCAGCGTTTGCGTAGCGACGGCGTCTGTGACTTTTCTGTTCCGTATATTGTCCTCGAATCCCGTCTCGAATCCCGTCTTGTATTCGTCAATATCGTCCTCGACGGTCAGACTGGCGACGGACGCGCCGACACGATCCTCAGCGGCTCGAAGCATCCCCGCGAGTACCGCGTGTCCCGCGGCGGACGCAGCCTCGGCGGCGGTCACACCCCCGCCGCCCCGCGCGGTTCTCCCAACATCAGCGCCAGACTCGAGCAGCGCGACAGCCGCCTTGCACTTACCCCTCCACCCCGCCCATATCAGCGGCGTGAGCCCGTACTCGTCGGAGCAGTTCACGTCGCACCCCGCGTCCACGACGGCGCGGATCCGTCGCGCATCACCTTGCTGAGCGGCGGCGATGAGAGCCTCCGTGCGCTTGGGCCGCGACGTGCCAATACGCAGTCGAGCGCACGCGCGGGGACCCATGCCCGTGAACCTGTTCTTACCGCTACCGTTCTTGGCATCCCCGCCGCCTTTCAATCGCGTCACCACTGGGGAGAGCAGCCGCCATCGTGCCTTGGACTCCGCCGCGATCGTCTGTGGGTCCCCGGCGTACAGCCGCGTCAAGTCCTCGTCGTGTGTATCGTCCTCGTCGAATATTTCCACTTTGCGACATGAAGGTTCCGGACACGTCCACTCCGCATCCGCTGGTATACCCTCCACCTCACCCTCATCGCTGTCGTACACACGCAACAAGTGCCGCCACGCGCACGTCTCACACACCACGTGGCCGCACGCGCCAAACGTCAGCGGACATCTCGGTTCATCGATCCCGCACGCGACGCAGTTGACGCTTTTGGTTTTCTCATCTCGGCGCTCTTCAGCGGCGGCGGGGCAGTGTCTGAACCAGTGCCCGAGCCCGCCGCACCCGTTACACCTGTCTGTGGCGTTTGGGATGGTGCGTGACTCCCGCAGCGGCGCGTCTGGGTTCTTGGGTCGTTCGCAGTCCTTCGCCCAGTGTCCGGAGTCGCCGCATCGGTTACACGCGTCAGTCGGAGCTGGTGTTCGATGGTTCCGGCACACAGCCTGCGTCGCCGCCACCGTGCGCAGGCGCATGTGCGCCGCGACTATGACGAGCCACGCGGCGTGCGGGGAGCGCAGACCGGCCAGGAACGTCCGGGACCTGCGCGACAAGGCTTCCTCCTCCTCATCCTCCTCGTCATCTTTCTCGTGTTCGCCGCCGAAACGGGTGAACGGCGCGGCGCCCGCTCGGAGAATCATGTTCATGCAGGCGTCCCTCCGTCGCAGCGCCGCGAGGTGGAGCAGTGGTATACGCTCCCCCTTGGGCCAACGGATGATACGCTCGAACCACTCCGGGGGCGTCACCCCGTCGTCCAGACGCATGGCGCTCAGCTTGACGAGCCCGAACTTGGGCATCGCGTTGGCGCTGAGGCCGTCCAGTAGGTCCTGTATCTCATCCGTCGTCGGCGGTCGGCGGTTCACGTCGAGGCCGTTTCGAATACGGACGTGCGCGTGGCGCCGCGCCTTCTGGCGCAGGTTCTCGCGACCCATGGGCACTCGGGGCCGACGCCCTCCCGGCGCGCGAGGCGAGTAATGACTGATTGAAAAAAAAGTGCCTTCGAAGATCCTCGACTTGCAAGATGCTCTGAAGACAACCTGGCAGTCGCACAACTCGACGGCGCACCGGGCACGCAACGCGCGCTGATCGAGCTCGCACGGGATGGCGATGATGCTCGGAGCATCCACGGCGTCGACGCGAGTTCGGACGGTGGGTACCATCGCTCGTCGCGTCGCGCCGCGGGCGTCTCTTCAAGGGGCGCGGGTGGATAAAATGAGAGTGGCGTGTGTTGCCAAACAGCCGACCGGCGCGCGGCTGATGGGTACGCTCGGTGGACGCAGGAGGGCCATATCCAAGGTGTCCGCGTCCAAGGATGACGAGACCGCGGTGAAGGAAGACAAACAGAGGCGTCGCGCGCACCCCCTGGACGACGACACCCCGCCGTCCACCGCCGCCGCACCCAACGATCGCGACGTGGCCGACGACGAGCCCGTCAACCTCGTGGAGGAGTTCAAGCGAGGAGTTTCGTTCGGCAACTCGATGAAGGAGAGGTTCACGACCGCGCGCATCGACGACCGGGGCCTTCCCATCGCGGACGCGCTCATATGCGTCGGGGCGTCGGTGTTCGTGTCGACGGTGGTGCTGGCGCTGGGTATACCGCGGCCGTCGTGGCTGGTGCCAGCGCCGTGGGTGCCCAGATGGAGATCGCTCCCGTTCCTGGTGCCGGCGCTGTCGCACGGGACCAAGCTGGCGGCGTGCTGGATCCCCGGTGCACTCGCGGCGAGGGCGTACGAGGCCGAGGCGTACGATGGGTCGGTGAAGGAGGCGGTGAGCAGGACGGTCAAGGGTGGATGCTTCGCCATCGGCATTCTCATCCTCTTAACGCAATTTTCGCTCCAATTGCAATTCGCCGCGAAGGGTCTGCCGCCGCCGCAGCTCGGGGACGGCTACGAGACGGACCTCATCCTGAACGGCGCGGCGAGTGAGCTCATCGCGGACTCTGTATTCGAGGCGGTGGCGCTGATCGGGTGGAGGATCATCAGGTGCAAGACGGACATACCTCCGGATGACCCGAGCAACACGCGGTGGTACGACTGAGAGTGTAGGTCTGAATAGTAGAACACGATTCTTTCATCGACAAGAGCGTAGCTATCGTAACTAATGAAGAGCCATGTCCGATGTGATGCGTAGCGATGCGCGTCATGTTGTGTAGATCTCCCGAGTACAACGTAAATATGCAATAAGCTGTACTTGGGAGATCGTGACCGAACGATACTCATTGATGACCCGAACATGACGCGCAACGCTGACGGATTTATGTATGGCTACACATCGGACATAGCTCCCCGGTTGTTTACTCGATCGGCCCGTCGTGCGCGTCAATCTCGAAATACTCGTCCTCGTGGTACGACAGCCTCGGCCTCAGCCTCAACACCGCCCTGTGCGCGCACGCTTCCTCCGGGGTGAAGTACCTCATCGGGTCCCCCGACACTTCCCGGCCGTCGGACCCGACCACGTCCAACAGAAAGACGTCTTTGTTATCCCTGGCGAACTCGTACAGCGCCCGCATCTCGTGCTTTTTGTAGTCGTCGTATCCCACGAGCTCGTCGAACACCACGTAGCAGCACCCCGCGGTACCCCGCATGAACTCCTCGGTGCTTTTCAGCGCTGCGCCCAGGTGTTCGAGGACCGTCTTTGCGGACGCGTAGAGGTCGCAGTCGACGTGCACTAGACGTATGGGTATACCCTGCGACTTCCACGAGGGGTAGCCGGTCTTCTTGTTGGTGAAGAAGTTCGGGACGGTGGTGTCGAACATGCCTGGGACGATATCCGCGCCGTCCACCTCCACCGCGACGCCGTCTTGGCTGAAGCTTCCTTTCTTCCACTCGGGGATCCAGTCCTCGGGAAGGCCGTGGAAAGAGTCGAAGCCCGCGAGCCGCACGTTCTCTTCGCCGAGGTTTTCTCGGAGGGACTCGGCGATCGCCGCCAGGCTGCGGCCTTCGCCGACGCCGAACTCGAGCGCGCCGACCCTGGTGTTGAGCTTGATGGAGTCGTTCTTCTCGTTCTTGAGGCGCATGAGCGTCCACAACAGCGGCGGCTGGTGCAGCGGGCGCGCGTTGAGCTCTTTGCAAACTTCCTCGGAGAAGGCGTCGATATCGGGAAAGTCCTTCTCGTACACGAGCGAGTGGAGACCCGGGGCGGGGAGTACCTGTAGGCTCGGGTCGATGGCGCGGTACGGGGGGTCGATCATCATCCACGGCATGCGGCGATACGCACGCGCGTGTGGGACGGGGTGTGACACCACGTGCGCGAGCACGAGGTGTGAACGGAAGACACACGACAGCCTCGTTGTATCGAACCAAAAATACGTCGCCTGTTCCAAGATATCGGTGGACAAGAAGATAAGCCGTTCTCAACGCACACTCTCGCCACTCCCACGACGCTAAAGACACGGGATGTCGGATATATCACCAGATGACACCGCCCTGATCCTCCGCTTACACCTTGAGGATCTTGAACGGAGCGAGCTGGAGCACTCCGACTCCATCCTTGCTCTCCAACTGCAGCTTGCTTTCCC
>Ga0209631_10002068_pt1 | contig 24546 bp, 23 predicted proteins | sample COG_08_FD_184752 | JGI IMG/M metagenome (GOLD analysis project Ga0209631, IMG submission 184752) | Pelagic Microbial community sample from North Sea - COGITO 998_met_08 (SPAdes) (version 2) | ecosystem: Environmental > Aquatic > Marine > Neritic zone/Coastal water | place: Helgoland, sampling... | reverse complement strand
AAAAGATAACCTCAAATATTAATAAAACTCATATAACAAATTTTAAACAATGTATTTTATATGAAAATGATAATTTTTTAATTATTGATAAATGGTCTGGTATAGCTGCTCAAGGTGGTTCAAGTATTACAATTTCAATAGATGCAATTATTAAAAATATTTCTGAAAATTATAATTTAGTACATAGATTAGATAAAGAGACTTCTGGACTGATGATAATTGCTAAAAATTTACAATACACAAGGTTTTTTGGTAAACTTTTTAAATCTCAAAAACTCAAAAAAACTTATTTAGCTATATGTGATGGTGCACCAAAAATAAAAGAGTCTTATGTAGATTTAGATATTAATTCAAATATTAATGACAAGGTTGTACAAACTAACACTTTTTATAAAGTCCTTTTATACAACAATAAAACTTCTTTAATTAAATTCCAGCCAAAGACAGGAAAAAAACACCAGTTGCGTATAGTCGCAAAAAATTTAGGATGTCCTATAGTTGGTGATCAAAAATATAATGTGAATCAAGGTAAGCAAAAGGAAAATTTAAAGTTAAATGCATTTAAGTTAGAATTTGATATTGCAGATAATATATTTAATATAACATCAGCTTTACCAAAAGATTTTAATGATTATTTAAAATTAAAGAATATTAAATTTAATCCAAAAATTATTTAAGACTATTTAAATTTCTTAAAAAAATTTGAGAAAATTCTTCATCAAATCTATTTTCATTTATATTAATTCCTAATTCCTTAAGTGAAGTATTTCCATAGTTTTCAAGGCCACATGCATTGATGTACTTATAATTTTTCATATCTGGATTGATATTAAAACTAAGTCCATGATACGTTATCCATTTTTTTAATCTTAATCCAATAGCTCCTATCTTTTCTTCTTTATCAAATTTTTTCCCATTTTTTCCAGTTACCCAAATTCCTACTCTATTTTTATATGTTGCACAATCAATGTTATACATATTTAAAAATTCCATAAGTGATGACTCAATAATGGATATAAACTGTCTAATATCTTTTTTTCTTTTATTTAGATTAATAATAAAATAAATTATTCGTTGACCTGGTCCATGATAGGTTGTTTTGCCCCCTCTATTTGTTTTGACAATTTGTATTTTATTTTTTTTTAATATTTCATTTTTAGAGGCACTTGTTCCTTGGGTATAAATATGATCGTGATTTAAAAACCATATAAGTTCTTCTTTCGACTCAGTTATAATTTCATTTACTCTTGTTTTCATAAATTCTATAGATTTTTCATAGTCTACAAAATCATACTGTTTTTTTATTTCTATACTCATAACTTTAACTTTATTGATATTATTAGCTTATCTGTTATTTAATTCTAGTATATTTGCGGCTGTGGCGGAATTGGTATACGCGCAGCGTTGAGGTCGCTGTGGGATTTATCCTGTGGAAGTTCAAGTCTTCTCAGCCGCACCAAACTTACTTGACATAGATGGTAATATAAAAAATGATAAATAAGAACGATTTAAATGAATATTTTTTTAAAGGTATAAAATCCATTCAAAATCTTAAAATTGGTGTTGAGCATGAAAAATTTATATTAAATAAAAAAACTCTTCGACCACTTTCTTATGATGAAGATAATGGTATTAAAAATATTTTAGAAAGATGGTCAACTGAAGGTTGGACGCCTTTATACGATGATAAACAAATAACTATTGTTGCTCTTTCTAAAAATAGAGAATCAATAACTCTTGAGCCTGGGGGTCAGCTTGAGTTATCTGGAGCTCCACTAGATAATATTCACGAAACATGTGAAGAAACAACAAAACATTTACATGATCTTAAAAAATTAGGGAAAGAATTTAATTTTATTTTATTAGGTATGGGTGTTGAGCCAAATTTAACTATAGATGATTTTCCTTGGATGCCAAAACAACGTTATAAAATAATGAAAAAATATATGCAGCAGGTTGGTAAGTTGGGTCATCACATGATGAAACGAACTTGTACAAATCAAGTCAATATAGATTATTCATCAGAGCAAGACATGGTTAATAAATTGAGAACAATGTTAAATCTTGAGGCTATAGCTACTGCAATTTTTTCTAACTCCCCATTTGATGAAGGAATAGTTTCTAAATATAAAAGTTTACGATCTCATTTTTGGCATCATACGGACACTAAAAGAACAGGCTTGCTTCCATTTGTTTTTGACAAAGGCTTCAACTTTGAAAGATACACAGACTACGCTTTAAATGTTCCAATGTATTTTATAAAACGTGATCACAAATACATCGATATGACTAACTATACATTTAAAGATTATTTTGAAGGTAAATGTAATAATTTAAATCATGAGATAACTCTTCAAGATTGGGAAGATCATTTGACAACTTTATTTCCTCAGGCAAGATTAAAACAATATTTAGAAATAAGATCAATGGATGCTTGTAGCTGGAATTTAATATGCTCACAACCTGCGTTTTGGGTTGGTATTTTGTATGATGATCAAATAATGGATAAAGTAAGCGAAATAACTCAAGGTTGGACAGAAGAAGATAGGCAGTATTTAAATAAAAGGGTGCCAGAAGAGGGTTTGCAAACTAAGTTTAAACAAAAAAAGTTAATTGAATTTGCTCAAATTTTTTATGAGTTAGCAAAAAAAGGATTAATAAAAAGAAATAGATTATCTAAAAATGGTGAATTTGATGAAACTATACACATGAAAGATTTAGAAATAAATTTATCAAATGGTCACTCACCTGCTGATTGTTTAATTAATAAGTTTCAAACTAACTGGCAACAATCAACAAAACCAATATATGAGGAATTAATTTTCTAATGAAAAATAAAATTGCAATTCAGATGGATAATATCAAAACAATTGATTATGATTTTGATTCATCTTTCGTAATTGGATTAGAGGGTCAAAAGAGAAATTATGAATTATTCTATTATCATCCAAATGACATATTTATCGACTCTGGAGTAGTAAAGGCTAAAGGTTTTTTTTTAGAATTAATGGATCAAAAAGTAAATTATTTTAGATTTCTATCTGAAAAGATTGAAGTTAAGCTTGAGGAGTTTAAATTTATTTTTTTAAGACAGGATCCTCCATTTAATATGCATTATATCACATCTACATATCTTTTAGATTGTTTACCTAAAAGCACCACAGTGATAAATAATCCAACAGCAGTGAGAAATGCTGCAGAAAAAATTCTTCCATATAAGTTTAAAGAATTTATGCCACCTACTTTAATATCTCAAAGAGTTGAAGAAATTAAAATTTTTTTTAATAGACATAAAGATATTATTACTAAACCTTTGTACGGAAATGGAGGAGAAGGTATTCATAGAAGTAAAAATGAACACATAGAGGGAATTAATATTGATCGTGAATATTTAGAAATGCCAATAATGGCTCAAAAGTATATTCCTGAAATTAGTGAAGGAGACAGACGGATAATTTTTTTTGATGGAAACTATGTTGGATCTGTAGCAAGAATACCTTCAGAAGGTAGTATAAAGGCTAACTTTCACGCTGGTGGTTCAGCAAAAAAAACTGGATTAGTTTTCCGTGATCAGCAAATAATTGAAACATTGGGAAGTGAATTAAAAAAATTAGATCTTTTTTTTGTAGGTATTGACATTATAGGTGACTATCTTACAGAGATTAATGTTACTTCTCCGACAGGTATAAAACAAATAAATAAATTAAATAATGTTAAATTAGAGCAAGTTTTTTGGGATCAACTTGAAGCAAAATATAAAATAGTTTAAAGAGTAGTTAATAAAGGAACAATTATGAACAACACTAGAATTTTAATTAATAACTTAAAAATATTTCAGGGTATAAATCAAAACGTAACAAATATATCTCTTATACTTTTTGGGACGTTGCTGCTTACTATATCAGCCAAAGTTCAAGTTCCTTTTTGGCCGGTACCTATGACTATGCAAACTTTTATGGTGTTTCTAATTGGAGCTACTTATGGTGTAAGATTATCTTTTTTAACACTAGTTGCATATTTATTTGAGGGTGCAATTGGTTTGCCTGTTTTTGCTGCTGGTGGTGGTCTTATTTATTTAACAGGGCCTACTGCAGGTTATTTATATGGGATGACTTTAGCTGCTGTAGTAATTAGTTATTTTGCTGACAAAGGATTTAGTGTTTCCTACACTAAAACTTTTATAAGTATTATTTTAGGTTCAATAATAATTTTTGCACTTGGTGTACTTTATCTAGGCTCAATAATTGGATACAACAAAGCAATTCAAGCTGGTCTACTCCCGTTCATCCCTAGTGAGTTGTTTAAAATTGCGCTTGCTGTTATTTTAATACCTACTCTTAATAAGATATTAAAATAATCTTATAAGAAATTAAAATCGCCTTAGAATGAAAATCGGTATTGATCTTGGTGGAACTAAAACTGAAGGTATTTTGATAGATAACGAAGGTAAAGAATTAGCAAGAAATAGAATTAAAACTGAAAAAAATTATGATGGCACTATAAGGGGCATCATTTCAATAGTAAAAAAATTTGAAACTGATTTTGGAGAATCTGAATTTGTAGGAATAGGAATGCCAGGTTGTGTGTCTTCAGAAACGGCTTTGGTAAAGAATGCAAATTCAATATGGTTAAATGGCAAGCCTTTTAAGAAAGATTTAGAAAAAGAGCTTAGTAGGAGAGTAAATTTACAAAACGATGCAAATTGTTTTGCCTTATCTGAAGCAGTTGATGGGGCTGGACAAGGGTATGCGGTAGTTTTTGGTGTAATTATTGGAACTGGTACTGGTGGTGGAATTTCTGTAAACCAAAAAGTACTTGCTGGAAAAAATAATATAGCAGGAGAGTGGGGGCATGTTGGTCTTCCTAACAGATCTGATGATGAAAAAAAATTTGTTAAACAATGTTATTGCGAAAAAAGCGGTTGTATGGAGACATATGTTTCTGGTCCTGGATTTGCAAATTGTTTCAATTTAAAACATAATACGGATTATGACTCCCATGCAATTTTAGAAGAATTTAAAAATAATAAAAGTAGAGCTATTGAAGCATTAGATAATTATGTCGATCATCTAGCAAGAGGTTTATCTTTAGTCTGCAATATTTTAGATCCAGATATTATTGTTCTCGGTGGCGGTATGTCAAACATATCTTATATTTATGATCATATAAATAATTCTCTAAAAAAATATATTTTTAGTGATACATTTAATACAAAAGTTGTTAAAAATGTTCACGGTGACTCTGGAGGTGTTAGAGGAGCCGCTTGGCTTTCTTAAATCCCTGCCATTGAAATATATTTAATATTTAGATAATCATCCAAACCATACTTTGAACCTTCTCTTCCAAGTCCAGACTCTTTTACTCCCCCAAAAGGTATTTCAGCTTTTGTAGTAAGGCCGGTATTTACACCAACCATTCCATATTCTAGTGCTTCCGCAACTCTCCAAATTCTCCCAATATCTCTTGAGTAAAAATACGAAGCAAGACCGTATGGAGTATCATTTGCCATTTTAATAACTTCTTCATCAGAGCTAAATTTATAAAGAGGTGCTACTGGTCCAAAAGTTTCTTCATAAGTAATTTTTGCTTTAGTTGTAACATTAGATAGTACAGTTGGTTGATAGAAATTACCACCAAGCGAATGAACATCACCACCAACGGCAATTTTTGCACCTTGGTTGACTGCATCTTTTACTTGATCGTGAACTTTCATTAAAGATGGTTGATCAATAAGAGGGCCAGAAACAATGCCTTCTTCTAAACCATTTCCAACTTTGATCTTATTTACTTCATTTATAAATTTATTCAAAAATTCATCATAAACTTTTTCATGCACAAAAATTCTATTTGCACAAATACAAGTTTGCCCAGAATTTCTAAACTTACTTTGCATAGCTCCGGTTACGGCTTCATCTAAATCTGCATCATCAAAAACTACAAAAGGGGCATGCCCACCAAGTTCCATAGAAACCTTTTTAACAGTAGAAGCGCTTTGCTGTAATAGAATTTTTCCAACCTCTGTTGAGCCAGTAAATGATATTTTTCTTACCAGAGGATTTTCTGTTAATTCTTTGCCGATTGCACTAGCTGATCCTGTAATGATATTCATTACACCATCAGGAAAACCTGCTTCTTTTGCCAAAACTCCAAGAGCTAGTGCAGAATAAGGAGTTTGACTAGCTGGCTTGATAACAACGGTACATCCAACAGCAAGAGCTGGTGCACATTTTCTTGTTATCATTGTGCTAGGGAAATTCCATGGTGTTATTGCGCCAACTACCCCGACAGGTTGCTTTATAACGACTATTCTTCTATCAGGCATTGGATCAGGTATAATGTCCCCGTAAACTCTTTTTCCTTCTTCAGCATAAAAATCGATATAGGTGACTCCCATTAATATTTCTCCTTTAGCTTCAGCTAAAGGTTTTCCTTGTTCAATTGTCATTATTTTTGCTAAGTCATCAGCATTTGCTTCAATAAGTCTTGCCCATTTTTGGAGAATAATTGATCTCTCTTTTGCAGTTTTATCTCTCCAAGAAGGAAATACAGCTTGTGCTTCTTGAATTGCCTTTTGTGTTTCAGAAGTTGAACATTTAGGAACTTCACCAATAATTTCACCATTAGCGGGATTATCAACCTTGATTTTTTCACCGGAGTCACTTTCAATCCATTTTCCACCGATAAAACAAGTTTCCTTAAAAAGTGCATTATTTTTTAGTTCCATATTTACTTCCTATTATTTATGTATTTATTGAATTACTTAATTAACTTTTAATTTATAGAGATAAATATGACAATAGTTAACTCGTGGAATGAATGGGATCCCTTAAAACATGTAATTGTTGGTACAGTTGAACATTCGAATATACCGCCAATGGAACCTGCTTTAGAACCCAAAATTAGTAAGGATAGTGGCATGGCTGGTTCTCACGGACCTCGCTCTAGTGAAGCAATAGAAAAAGCAAATATACAGCTCAACAATTTTGTTAAAATTCTTGAGTCACATAATATTAAGGTAGATCGTCCAACACCTATAGATTTTACAAAAGCAATTCAAACACCTGACTGGACAAATGATGGGCAATTTGGATCTATGCCGCCAAGAGATGTTATTTTAACTGTTGGTAATGAGATGCTAGAAGCTCCCATGTCTTATCGTTGTAGATGGTTTGAATATCTTGCCTACAGACCTTTACTTGAAAAGTACTATGATGAAGATCCTAATATGCGTTGGGAGTCGGCACCAAAACCACGATTAACCAAGTCTACTTATAAATCAAATTATTTACCTGAAGGAATTTCTGAAGAAGAAAGATATAAAAAAATTGAAGACAGAGATATGATTTTAACTGAACAAGAGCCGTTATTTGATGCGGCTGAAATATTACGTTTTGGAAAAGATTTATTTTATCACAATAATTTTACCTCTAACTTAAAAGGATTAAATTGGTTAAAAAGACATTTTCCAAATCACCGGGTTCATCAAGTGAATTTACCAGGGGAGTTAATTCCTACGCATATTGATGCTTGTTTTACACCCATTAAACCAGGAGTAATTATTATAAATCCAAATAGAAAGATTTCTAATGAGCAAAGAAAGATTTTTGATAATAATAAGTGGGACATTATTGATGCAGCTCCATCTGTTCATAATACACCGCCTCCAATGTGCTATTCATCAATTTGGTTATCAATGAATGTTCTTATTTTAAACCCTTCAACTATATGTGTGGAGGCATCAGAAGAAAAGATGATTAAACAAATGGAAAATTTTGGTATGACGGTAGTCCCAGTTCCTTTTAGAGATGTATATGCCTTTGGTGGTAGCCTACATTGTGCAACCACTGATGTTTATAGAGAAGGAGAATGTGAAGATTATTTTCCTAATCAATCATGAATGATTTTAAGCAAAACGATTTAACTGCAAATATCGTCAAAACTAATAATCCTAAAATAGGGTTAATTGCTCTATCAACAGATTTTACTATTGAGCAAGATTACAGAAATATTTGCCATCAATTACCAGTAGATATTTTTGTTAATCGCATACCTTTTGAAAACCCATTAAATCATGAAAATTATTTAAAAATGGCAGATCATATTAGTGAAGTTTCATCACAAATCTTACCATCTCAAGACTTAGATATAATTGCGTACGGATGCACATCTGGTACAATTGCGATTGGTTCCAGAAGAATAAAAGAAGAAATCAATAAAACAAAACCAACCGCTAAAGTTACCACTCCAATAACAGCAGCTTTAAAAGCTTTTAATTTTTTAGGTTTAAAAAATATTGCAGTCCTCACTCCCTATCCAAAAGATGTTAACATAACTGTTTACGAGTATTTGAGTGATAACAACATTAACATTGAGTCTTTTAGTTCTTTTAATTTAGAGTATGATTCTGACATTGCTCAAGTCAGTTTAGATAGTTTAGAGAAAGAAATTTCAAAAATAGATCTTAGCAATGTTGATGGATTATTTGTTTCTTGTACTGCACTTAAGATTGTAGATGTATTAGATAAAATTGAAAAGAAGCAAAATACTATAGTAATATCTAGTAATCAGGCTATTATATGGGATTGCTTAAGATCAGTTGGAGTGGACGCAAAAATTGAAGGTTATGGTAAATTATTTGTGAGCTAAAATATGAAATTTTTCAAATCAAATACAATTAAATTCACTTGATTAATTTAGAAAAAATTAAGAGAGCTCATGAAGCTATTTCTCCTTATATAAATAGAACGCCTTTAGTAGTATCAAATTACTTATCTAAAAATAGAATTGTTAAACTAAAGTTAGAGTCTCTTCAAATAACTAATTCCTTTAAACTTCGAGGTGCGACTAATAAATTATTGTCTTTAGATGAGGAGCAAAAACAAAAAGGTGTAATTGCGGTTTCTACGGGTAATCACGGTAAGGGTGTAGCTTATGCTGCCAGTGTACTAGGAATAAAATCAACTATCTATATGTCTTCAATGGTGCCTCAATATCGTAAAGAAGCAATTGAGGCCTTAGGAGCAAAAGTTGAAATAATTGGCAATAATAGTGATGAAGCAGATTTGTATGCTAAAAAACTATCTAAAGAACAAAATATTACTCTAGTGCATCCATTTGATGATGAAGACGTCATTGCTGGTCAAGGCACTGTTGGTTTAGAAATGTTAGAGGATTTTCCAGAGGTGGACACTGTTATTATTCCAACATCAGGTGGGGGTTTAATTGGAGGTATTGCTTTAGCAATCAAATTACAAAAACCATCTGTTAAAATAATTGCTGTTTCAATGGAAAGAGGACCTTCTATGTTTGAAAGTTTAAAAAATGGTAAACCAACAGATGTTGAAGAATTAGAAACCTTAGCTGATTGTTTAGGGGGAAGTATTGGATTAGATAATCAATATACTTTTAAAATTGCTCAGGAAACAATTGATGATTTTATTCTTGTAAATGAAGATAAAATTGCCGAAGGTATAAAATTTAATTTTGTTGAACATAAATTAGTAACAGAGGGAGCGGCTGCTACAGGAGTAATGGTAGTTAAAGATAACATGTCAAATAAATTAGGTAACAACATTATTAGTTTAATTTGTGGGGGAAATATTGATGCTAAACTTTTTAATAAAATAATTTCATGACCCTTATTCTTAACTCGACTGAAATTAAAGATTGTGTAAAGTTTAATGCAGAACTTATTCCTATCATAGAAGATGCTTTTAAAAGTTTATCGCTAGGCAATACTGTTATGCCCCCAATACTAAGAGTTGATATTGAAAAATATCACGGAGAGTCAGATGTAAAAGCCGCATACATTGAGGGTTTAGATAGTTTTGCGGTGAAAGTCGCTTCAGGTTTTTTTAATAATCCAAAGTTAGGATTACCTTCCAGTAACGGACTGATGATATTGTTAGATTCACAAACAGGTGTAATAAAATCTGTTTTATTAGATAAAGGTTATTTAACTGATGTGAGGACTGCTATTGCGGGAGCTATAGCTTCAAAGTATTTATCTAATTCGAATTCCTCGACAGTTGCAATAATTGGGGCTGGAATACAGGCAAGAATGCAACTTGAAGCACTCACCTTGGTTAGAGATATTAAAAATGTAAATGTTTGGTCAAGGGATATCCAAAAAACTCAACATTACATTGAAGATATAAGAAAAAATTATGATATTAACTTTAAAGCATATGATCAAACGAGTGAAGTTGTGAAAAATGCTGATATACTAATTACTACTACCCCAAGTAAAAAACCTCTTATTGATTATTTTTCATTACCTAAAGGTATACACATAACCGCAATGGGCTCAGATGCAGAAGAAAAAAATGAGCTAGATCCTAATATAATAAAAAATTGTGATGTTTATGTTCCTGATAATCAGGCTCAAACTGCAATTTTGGGAGAATTAAATCATGCTATAAAACAAGATCTAATTCCAAAAGATATGATTTTTAATGATTTAGGGAAAATTATTATTAATTCTAAACTCGGAAGAAAAAATAAGGATGACATTACTGTTGCTGACTTAACTGGGACAGGCGTGCAAGATACTGCAATTGCTCGCTATGCATACGCAATTGCTGATCAAAAAAAATTAGGAACAGTTGTTCAATAAATTAATTAATGACTAAATTTGTTAGTACTCACTGGGGCACTTATGAAGTTTCGAAAAATAATAAACAAAAAATAAAAATTAATAAATGGTCTAAAGATCCAAATCCTTCTAAATTTGGTTACGGCTTGTTAAATGCAGCTACAAGTGATCTTAGAATTACTCAACCACATATAAGAAAACAATGGCTTACAGATAGAGATAATAAAAAAAAATTGAGAGGCCTTGATGACTTTGTCCCAGTATCATGGGAAGAAGCAATTAATATTACTGCCTATGAGTTAAAAAAAATAAAAAAAGAATTTGGAAATAATTCAATTTATGCAGGATCATATGGATGGGCAAGTGCTGGAAGATTTCATCACGCCAAAAGTCAATTGAATCGATTTTTTAACTTGTTTGGTGGTTTCGCATCGTCATTTCAAAGTTACTCTTATGCAGCCGCTCAAACATTGTTGCCACATATAGTAGGGCTTGATCTGTATTCTTTTTTAGATGAACACAATACATGGAATACCCTGGATAAAGAGTGTGAATTGATAGTTATGTTTGGAGGAATGCCTCTAAAAAATTCTCAAGTATCTTCAGGCGGGGTTGGTAAACATACAACAGAAATGGCATTAAGAAAATGTGTTGAGTCAGGCACTAAATTTATAAATATCAGTCCTCACACTAATGACTCAGCTAAATTTTTAAATGCTAAACAAATTTCTATTATTCCTAATACTGATACTGCCTTAATGTTAAGTTTAGCTTACATTTTAATCGTTTCAAAAAAATATGATCATCAATTTATAAGTAATTATACCCATGGTTTTGATGAATTTAAATCATATGTCTTAGGTGAAAAAAATAATAAACCATGCACACCTCAATGGGCTTCAAAAATTACCTCAATACCAGTTGAGACAATTAATTGGCTTGCTGAAGAAATTTCAAAAAACAAAACAATGATATCTATTTCGTGGAGTCTTCAAAGAGCTTCTTCAGGAGAGCAGCCTTTGTGGATGGGTATTACTTTAGCTTCAATGTTGGGACATATTGGAACTGAAGGAGGAGGAATAGGCTTTGGCTATGCAAGTGTTAATAGTACTGGAGATGTATTTAAAAAAATACCTTGGAAAAGTCTGCCTCAAGGTAATAACCCTATTAAAGAATTTATACCTGTAGCCAGAATTACTGATATGTTGGAGAAACCAAATGAATTTTTTCAATATAATGGAAAAAAATTACAATATCCTGATATTAAATTAATTTATTGGGCTGGAGGAAATCCTTTTCATCATCATCAAGATTTAAATAGATTAGTTAAAGCCTGGCAATTGCCAAAAACTATAATTGTAAATGAAATTTGGTGGAACGCCCAAGCAAGACATGCTGATATTATTTTACCAGCAAATACAGCTTTAGAGAGAAATGATATTATGCTTAATCCAAGAGATCCTACTATCATTGCTAATAAAAAAACTATTTCTTCGATTGGTGAATCAAAATCTGATTTTGAAATATTTAGTGATCTTGCTAAAAAAATAGGATTTGAAAATTCTTTTACTGAAAATAAATCAGAATTAGATTGGCTTAAATATTTATGGAATGAAAGCAAAAAAGTTTCAGAAGAATTAAATCTAGAATTACCTGAGTTTGATAAATTTTGGGATAAAGGTGTATTTGAAGTGCCAATAGAAAAAACAAAAAAAATTATGTTTAGAGAGTTTAGAAATAATCCTAAAAAAAATCCACTTAATACTCCCTCAGGTAAAATAGAAATAACCTCAGATACAATTAAAAATTTTAATTTGAAAGATTGCAAAGGTCATCCTTTTTGGTTTGAGCCTTACGAATGGTTAGGAAAAAAGGATAGATATCCACTTCATCTCATATCAAACCAACCTGAATATAGATTGCATGGTCAGCTAGACAATGCTGAATATAGTTTAAAAAATAAAATAAAAGATAGAGAGCCAGTACTAATTAATTCAAAAGACGCTAAAGACAGAAGTATAAAGAATAATGATATTGTCTTAATACACAACAAACGTGGAAGAGTTCTTGCAGGAGCAAGGCTTTCTGATTCAATTATGAAGGGTGTTTTAATATTATCAACCGGTGCATGGTTTGATCCTGATTATGAAATTAATCTAGATTTACATGGAAACCCAAATGTATTAACGAAAGACGTTGGAACTTCAGAACTGGCTCAGGGACCTACTTCTCATACTTGCCTTGTTGAAATTAGAAAAGCTAAGCAAAGTGAGATAAAAAAAGTTAAGATTTTCATAAAACCTAATATGCAAAAAAAAGCTTGAACAATAATATTAATCAATTAGAAATTATAATCCATGAATAATATAATTGAGTTTGATAAAGTATCTAAATCTTTTGGAGATTTAAAAGTTTTAGATCAGCTAAGTCTTGAAGTAAAAGATGGTGAAAAACTTGCATTAATAGGCCCTAGTGGTTCAGGAAAAACAACTATTTTAAGAATTTTAATGACGCTTGAAACTATAGATGATGGCTTTGTATCGGTTAATAATGAATACTTATGGCACGAAGAAAATGCTGGTAAAGTTATTAATGCTTCAGATAAACATTTACAAAAGATGCGTGATCAAATTGGAATGGTATTTCAGCAATTTAATTTATTCCCTCATTTAACTGCAATTGAGAATGTGCAGCAGCCTCAAATTCTTATTAAGAAAAAAAATAAAGCAGAAGCACAAGATAAAGCTTCTGAGTTATTTAATATGATTGGATTAAATGATAAGGTAAATCATTATCCACATCAATTATCAGGAGGGCAACAGCAAAGAGTTGCTATAGCTAGGGCACTTGCGATGGATCCAAAAATTATGCTATTTGATGAAGTGACATCTGCATTAGATCCGGAATTGGTGGATGAAGTTTTGCAAGTTTTGCATAAATTAGCATCAAACTCAGATACAACTATGTTAACAGTTACTCATGAAATGAATTTTGCAAGAGATTTTGCTGACAGAGTTTTATTTTTTGATAACGGTCAAATTGTTGAATCTGGTAAGCCGGCAGACATTTTTTCTAATCCAAAAGAAGATCGTACAAGATCATTCCTCAAAAAGTTTATTAGCAATATTAATTAAGAGGTACAGATAAATTTTCTTTAACACGATTCATTACTACCATTGAACTAAACCTTTTAATATTTGAATTATTTAAAAAATATTTTTTTGTAAATATCTCATACTCTTCCATATCTTTAAATGTCGCAATTAACACATAATCATAATCACCAGTTACATAATAACATTGCATCACTTCCGGAGCTTTAAGCATTGTTTTTTTAAATTCATCATCATACTCAATTCCTTCTTTGTCACTAAGAACTTGAACAACAATAGTAATTTTGCGACCAATAAAATTACGGTCTATTATGGATACGTCTTTTTGTATAATGCCCGCTTTACGCATTGAATTTATTCTTCTTTGACAAGCTGAAGAAGAAAGGCCGACTTCTTTTGCTAAAACTTCAGATGTTATTTTGTTATTTTCTTGAATTATCTGAAGAATTTTTAAATCAAATGCGTCTATTTTATCCATTTAGTATTATATCACATTAATTTTGCAAATTTTATTAAATTTTGCATAAATTATGCAAATAATACGTAATAAAAAGTAATACTTTTCACACAAGATAATGTTAACTTAATTTATAAAATAATAAGGAGGAAAATTATGAAAAAATTAATTTTATTTTTTGCTTCTTTTTTAATCGTTTTAGGTTCAGCTCAAGTGTCTTTTGCGGAGTCTGAAACATTAAAAAGGCTAAAGAAGCAAGGTTATGCTACTGTTGCTGTTGCAAATGAGCCACCATACAGTGATATCAAGACTGATGGATATGTAACAGGTGCTGCTCCAGATGTGGCAAGAGCAGTTTTAAATATGTTAGGTGTACCTGAGTTAAAAGCTGAAGTTATTATGTATGGTGCAATGATACCTGCTCTGCAAGCGAGAAGAGTGGATATGGCTACATCAGGACTTTATATTAAACCTGATAGATGTGAATCCATTATTTATTCTGAACCTGATTTATGTGGTGCTGAAGCCTTCGCAGTTCCTGTGGGCAATCCAAATAACTTACTCACCTATGAAGATATTGCAGCTCAACCTGATTTGAAAATGGTTACTTGCGCTGGTTGTGCAGAAGAAAAATATGCTTTAGAGAGAGGCGTTTCTGCTGATCAAATTGTTTATTTTGATACACCTCCAAGTGGTATCAAAATGCTTCAACAAGGTAGAGTTGACGTGTTTGCTCTTTCTGGGTTAGGTACTCAAGACTTGTTAAACAAAACAAATGATCCAAATCTTGAATTAGTTATGCCTATTACAGGTGTTCCAATTGGTTGTGCTGGAGCAGCATTTAATATGGATGATAAAGAGTTCAGAGCAGAATATAATATGGCATTAGCAAAACTTAAAGCGACTGGAGAGTTTGCAGCTATTATTGAACCATATGGTTTTTCTGCAGAAGCTACTGCTGGTGAGTCATATTTAACAAGATGTCCAGACGGCAAATAAATTAAACTTTGAAATTATATTGCCCTGTATTATTACAGGGCAATTTTTTTTATTATGAAAGAAGTTTTAGCTTTTTATCCCATACTAATTGACGGTACAATTACGACAATTATTTTAACAGTTTTAAGCGCTATATTAGCACTTGGTATTTCTTTTGTTGTAGGTTTATCAAGAATTTCAAAATTTAAAATAGTTAGAGTTCTGGCAATAATTTATTTAGAATTTTTTCGTGGTAGCTCTGCTCTTGTTCAAATGTTTTTTATTTATTTTGTCTTGCCAATGTGGGGAATTTATTTTGATGCTTTAACTGCTGGTGTAATAGCAATTGGTTGTAATTTAGGTGCATATGGATCAGAAGTAGTAAGAGGTGGAGTGCTCGCTGTAGGAAAAGAACAGCATGAAGCTTCATTGGCATTAAATTATTCTCCATACAAAAGATACAGATACGTTATTATTCCTCAGGCAATTCCAGTTATGATTCCTACTTTTGGAAATTTATTAATTGAACTTTTGAAATTAACTTCAGTTGCATCTCTGATCACTATTTCAGACTTAACATTTATGGCTCATATAATTAGAGTTCAAACTGCCTTAACGTTAGAACCTTTCTTAGTAATATTAGTAATTTATTTCATCATCGCATCAATATTAGTGAAGATTGTTGATATAATTGCCAAAAAATTTTCTAAGGGAAGAAATATTATGGTCGCAGGAGAGAATTAAAATGTATTGGAGTTGGGAAGTAGCTTTTGATGTATTACCACAACTAGGAAAAGGAGTTATTGTAACTATTCAAGCTACAATCGTTGCATCTATACTTGCTTATGTTTTAGGACTAGGGATAGCTATTTTAAAAATGTCTAAAAGCAAACTTTTGAGAGTTGTTTTATATTGGGTGACAGAATTTATTAGAAGAACGCCAATATTAGTTCAGCTGTATGTTGTTTTTTATGTTTTGCCTGATTACGGTATTTTTTTTGAAGCTTTTACTTGTGGAGTTTTGGTTCTTGGTATTCATTTTAGTACTTATACTGCGGAAGTTTTTAGAGCTGGAATTGATAATGTGCCTAAAGGTCAATGGGAAGCTGCAAAATCATTAAACTATAATCAATACCAAACCTGGAAAAATGTAATTTTACCTCAGGCCATTCCCCCTATGATTCCTCCTCTAGCAAACTACTTAATTACTATGTTTAAAGAAACCCCACTACTTGCAGCTATCACTGTCGTTGAATTGTTTAGAGCTGCAGATCAGTACAGTAATAGTCACTATAAATATCTGGAGCCCATGACTTTAGTTGGGGTGTTCTTCTTAATAGTATCTATTCCTTCTGCAATTATAGCCATGAAGTTAGAAAAACGTTTTAAACAAAGAAAGATATAATTATGCACACTAACGTGATTGAAAAAACGGCAAAATATTTTAAAGAAAAAGGCGTTGTTCTTCCTACAATATCTGAATTGAAAAACCCACATTCAATAAGTGAGGATATAAAAAATAAAGTTCTAAAACTTGATAAAGATGCAATGGATCCAGCAAATTTATTTAGAGTTCATTGGTTTAATAAAAAAGATCATAGTAATTTTTTAGATGTGCCGGAACATATTGTTTTACCAAGTGAGTTTACTGGAGTTGATGCAAAAATTATTGTTAATCTTGGACGTTATTTTCCACTTATCACTGCTCATAAAGTTTTAGCAGCCTATGGATGTTTACTTCCAAGAATATTAAATGGTACGTTTGACTACACGATACATAAAGCTGTTTGGCCATCTACAGGCAATTATTGCAGAGGTGGTGTAGCTATTTCTAAAATACTAGGTTTTAAAAGTGTGGCTATACTTCCTGAAGGAATGAGTAAGGAGAGATTTAATTGGCTTGAAAAATGGGTTGAGGATAAAAATGATATTATTAAAACTACTGGTACAGAAAGTAATGTTAAAGAAATATATGATGCATGTAATGAATTAGAAAAAGATCAAAATAATGATATTATTAACCAATTTGATGAATATTATAATTATGCAACTCATCGAGCAATAACTGGCTCATCTTTTGAAAAATCTTTTTTAAAAGTTAAGGGTGACTCTAATCTTCAAGCTAGGTTCTATGTTTCTGCATCTGGCTCAAGTGGAACATTAGCTGCAGGAGATTATTTAAAGGAACATCTTAATGCACAAATTGCAGTTGTTGAAGCAACAGAATGCCCAACTCTTTTATATAACGGTTACGGAGAACATAACATTCAAGGTATAGGTGATAAACATGTTCCTTTAATTCATAATGTAATGAATTCAGATTATGTTGTAGGCGTATCAGATGAATCTACCAATAATCTTAATTTATTATTTAACACAGATGAAGGAAGAGAATATCTAACTCTTAGAAGGGGGTTAAATTCAGAATTTGTTGGGAGACTCCCTGAATTTGGATTTTCTTCTATCGCAAATATTATTGCATCTATTAAACTTGCAAAAAAAATGAAACTTACAAAAGACGACGCAATCATTACTGTTGCAACTGATGGAGCTGATTTATATGAAACAGAATTAGCAAAAACAAAAAAACAATTTAGTAAAATTTATGATCAAATAACTTGCGCTGAAATATTTGCTAAAAATTTTGATGCAATTACAGTTGACCACACTTTAGAGTTAAGTCAAATTGATAAAGAGAGAATTTTCAATCTTGGTTATTATACTTGGGTTGAACAACAAGGAACGAGCTTGGAAGAATTTGAAAATAGAAGAAACCAATCTTTTTGGGATAACCACTATAAGGAGATGATTTCTCTTGATGAAAAAATTAAAGAGTTTAATTCTCTTTAGATAAATGAAAACTAAAAGCTTACATAATCAATTAGTTGACTGGAGACATGATTTACACATGAATCCGCAAATAAGTTTTGAAGAAGAATATGCTTCAAACAAAGTAGCTAATTTATTAAAAGAGTTTGGAATAGAAGTTCATCAAGGTATTGCTAAGACGGGTGTAGTAGGCGTGTTGAAAAAAGGAAGTAGTAATAAAAGCATTGGTATTAGAGCAGATATGGACGCATTACCGATAAATGAAATAAATACTTTTTCATATAAATCGACAATAGATAACAGAATGCATGCCTGTGGTCATGATGGACACACAACAATGTTGTTAGGTGCTGCAAAGTATTTAGCTGAACAAGGAAATTTTGATGGCACTGTATATTTTATTTTTCAACCAGATGAAGAAAATTGTTTTGGAGCAAAAACGATGATTGAGGAAGGTTTGTTTACTAAGTTTTCCATTGATGAAGTCTATGGCATGCATAATATTCCTGGCATGGAAGTTGGAACGTTTGGGACAAGAAAAGGAGGTATTACTACTAGTGAAAATTTATTTGAAATTTCAATAAATGGTAAAGGTGGTCATGCAGCCTTACCTCATATGACTAAAGACACGATTACAATTGGTAGTCAAATAATACTAGCTCTACAAACGATTGTTTCTCGTAAATTAGATCCTGTAGATGCGGGTGTTGTATCTGTTACTGAATTTATTACGGACGGAAAAAAAAATGTATTACCAGGTAATGGCTTAATAAAAGGAGATGCTAGGGCATTTTCCAAAAAAACTAGTATGATGATTGAAGAAAATATGCGTCAAATTGCAGAAGGTATTTGTGACTCTTTTGGAGTTTCTTGTGAAGTAAAATATGAAACAACTTGCCCTATGACTTTTAATCAACCTGATCAATCTGATGCGGCAACAAAAGCTGCAATGACATTATTAGGTGAAGATAACTGTGATGGTGATATTGATCCAAGACCTTTTTCGGAAGATTTTTCTATTATGTCAGAAAAAACGCCAGGATGTTTTGTATTAATGGGTAATGGAATTTCTGGATCACATGGACGACCATTGCATTCTGCAGATTATGATTTTAATGATGAGTTATTGGTCACAGGGTCTTCGTATTGGGTTGAGTTAGCAGAACAACAATTACAAAAATAATTTGTGAAGACAATTCAGGATGTTTAAAAAAAATCTTGAAAACTTAAAAGAACATCTTCAGAAGAACAATATTGATCTAGCTGTTATTACTGATGATGACTCTTTATATTATTTTACAGGTTACTATGATTTCTTACATATGTCTTTTGGACGACCAACTATATTATTAGTTCCAAAAGACTCGGAGACATTATTAATTACACCCTTGATCGACGCACATTTAGTAAACAAAAATTGTCCTGTAGATAAAATTACAACGTGGAATGATGGTGTTGATAATGAATGGAGAGAGCAACTTCCAAAATATATTAAACAAAATTTAAATGTGGCAATAGAAAAATTAAAGATTAGCTCCTTAGTTTTAAATTATATAACATCATTACTTGATGAAAATTTGTTAAAAAATATTACACCAACATTAGATTCTATTAGAATGATCAAAACTAAAGAAGAGCTTAAAATTGCTAAGTCAGCTGGAAAAGTTGCGGAAGCTATGATGTATGCTGGAAAGGAAGCTATCGGACATGATGTTCCTGAATATGAAGTAGCTTTAGCTACTTCCCAGGCAGGAACAAGAAAAGCGGCTGAAATATTAAAAAATGAATTTGAGGAGAGTGATATGTCTCCTTTAATTCATTTTTTACAAATTATGGCTTCAGGCAAAGATTTGCCAAAAACGCACCACCGAGCTTCAACAAAGTTAATTAAAAAAGGTGACCCAGTTTTCCTATGTTTTTGTGGAATGACAAATTTTCATAAATTTAAACTAGGTTTTGATAGAACTTTTTGGTTATCAGAAATTAATGATAAATCACAAATTAAAACTTATGAGACTGCTGTGCAATCTCAAAAAGCAGCTTTAAGTGTTTTGGGGCCTGGTGTAAAAGCGGAAGATGTTCACGCAGCCTATGCAGATGCTATTCAAAGTGCAGGCTATCCATATCCAACTTTTAGATGTGGAAGAGCAACAGGTTTTAGTATGCTTGAAGAGCCTCAGCTTGTATCAGGAAATAAAACTATACTAAAACCAGGAATGGTATTTGCTGTTGATGGATCCGCCAACGAAGAAAATTTTCGCGCTCAAGTTGGTGATAGTTTTATAATTACAGAAAGTGGGTATGATCAAATTACTAATTTTTCAAAAAAAATTGAAGATTTAATAATCTAATGTCAAATATAAAAATTTATAATACCCATTGTTGTGGAGAGATAGGAGATGTCGTTGTTTCAGGTGATATTAAATTAGAAGGTGAAACAATATTTGAACAATCAAAATATTTATTTGAAAATAAAACATTAAGGAATTTTTTATTAAATGAACCAAGAGGAGGTGTTTTTAAACATTGTAACTTAATTGTTCCTCCAAGAAATAATAAAGCTTCAGCAGGCTTCATAATCATGGAACCTGAAGACAATCCTCCAATGAGTGGCTCAAATAGTATTTGTGTGGCAACAGTATTAATAGAAAAAAACTTTGTAGAAATTAATGAGCCATTAACCGAGTTTATTCTTGAAGCTCCTGGTGGTTTAATTTCAATAAAAGCTGAAGTAAAAAATAAAATCACAAAATCCGTTGAAATAGAAAATCTTCCATCCTTTGTTGATATGTTGGACGTTAAGCTTAAAACCCAGAATTTTGGTGAAATTATTATTAGTACTGTTTTTGGCGGTGATACTTTTATAATATGTAATGCCAAAGATTTTAATCTAACAATTGAACCAAAGAACGCAAAAAAATTTGTTGAAATATCAAAAGAAATTATAAAAATTGCAAATCAAGAATTTGGTTTTTCTCATCCAACAATACCCTCTTTAGATTATATTTCTTTCTGTCAATTTATTGAACCTGTTAAAATAAATAATTTACAGCAAAAGGAAGGATGGAATACAGTTTGCATTAGACCTGGAAAATTAGATAGGTCACCATGTGGAACTGGAACATCAGCGAGACTAGCATTGATGAAACTAAAAAATGAAATTGATGTTAATGAAACATTCATTTCTAAATCAATTATTGGATCAACTTTTGAGACAAAAATTAAAGAAGAATTTGTTAGCAATGGTAAAAAAATGATTAGACCGTTAATTAAAGGATCTGCATTCATCACAGGGAAACAAGAACTTTATGTTTCCAAAGATGATCCTTTCCCTGAAGGTTATAGACTTAATGATACGTGGCCTAATCCTTAATTAAAATTATTCTGATAAAGCAATTATTTTATTTACTAAATCAGTATTAATACTTCTCGGACCAGTATCTAGACGATTTTTATGTCTTCTTTCACCAGGAAGTCTTACCCCTTCAAGTGATTTCATTTGCTCAAAGAATTTCTCAGCGTGATCATTCCAGTTTTTACCAGCAATTAATTCTGGAGATAAAGCCATTATAAACTCTCCACCTCTTGCAGGACCTCCATCATTATTATCAGCTTCTTTTGCCTCAAAACTAAATAAATCTCCAACTAATCCGGCAGCTAATAGTTCAATCATCATTGCAATGGCAGATCCTTTATAATTACCAAAGGTTAATAAAACGCCACCATTCGCAATCTCAGAAGGGTCGTCTGTTTTTTCACCATCTTTATTTAAACCTGTACCGTAAGGAACTTTATGACCATCTCTAGCAGCCACTTGAACTTCACCCATTGCCATTGTGGAAGTAGCCATATCATAAACTACAGGAGTGTCATTTTTTCTTGGCCATGCAAATGAAATTGGATTAGTTCCAAACAGTGGTTTTTTTGCACCTGCAGGAGCAACGCTTGGTTTATAAGCTGTACAAGCAATACCAATTAATTCATTTTCTGCTAATGCTTCAGTTTCATGCCATAATGCAGCAAAGTGGTGAGTGTTTGTTATAGTTAAAACACCAACCCCATGTTTTTTTGTAACATCTACTAAAGCAGGAACACCAACACCTATCGCTGTCGGCGCGAAACCATAATCACCCTCAACTCTTATTGCATTTTGCGTTAAAAAATTATTTTTAGGTCTAGCATCTCCTTTTACTTTTTTACTTTTTAAAGCTGCAATATATCCAGGAATCCTAAAAAGACCATGAGATACACTACCATCTCTTTCAGCATTTGTTACCGTATGTGCAACTGCTTCTGCGTTTAGTTCATCACAGCCATTAAATTTTAATGTTTTTAAGGCTAGATCGTATATTTCTCTAAGAGATAGATCTGTCGTTGTCATAAATAATATTCCTTTTAAATTATAAGCTAATGTGTCTATTTATAGCGCATTTACAATAATGATTAAATGGCTAAAGATATATGTATATTTAAATTAGTTTCAAAATATGAAACTTATTATTTTGGTCTAAACATATGAGGATATAGGAATTTTATGACTCGTTTTAATGCATGGAATGTATTCAAAAATGGTTTTACTGGTCAAAAAAATTGGGATCGACAATGGCGCGATCCTGAACCAAAAAAAGAATATGACATCATAATAGTAGGAGGAGGTCTTCATGGTTTAGCCACTGCTTACTATCTTGCAAAAAATCACAATAAAAAAAATATAGCAGTTTTAGAAAAAGGGTGGATTGGTGGTGGAAATGCTGGTCGTAATACAACGATAGTACGTTCAAATTATATGATGCCTGGTAACCATGAATTTTATGAACATTCATTAAAACTATGGGAAAATTTAAGTCATGATTTAAATTACAATGTGATGTTTAGTCAGAGAGCACATGTCTCATTATTTCATAGTCCAAGTGCAAGAGATGGTGCAGCTCGAAGATACAATATTATGCGTCTCCATGGAACAGATGGAGAGTTATGGGATTTAGATACTTTAAAAAATAATATTCCTCATTTGAATTATGATAATGCTCGCTTTCCTATTTTGGGTGCAGCTGTTCAAAAAAGAGCTGGTAATGCAAGACATGACTCTGCAGTATGGGGATACGCTAGAGCTGCCGATAGTTTAGGTGTAGATATATTGCAAAATTGTGAAGTTACTGGTGTTAAAAGATCACAAAGCAATATTGAAAGTTTAGAAACTTCAAGAGGGACAATTAAAGCTAAGAAAGTTGGCTTTGCAGTGGCCGGACATACTTCTGTCTTATGGCAAATGGCAGGGTTAGGAAATTTACCTATTGAGTCACACAAACTTCAAGCATTCGTAACAGAGTCCGTTAAACCTCTTTTAGATCATGTAGTTGTTTATGGTGTGGGAGGAGCACATTTTTATATCTCTCAATCTGATAAGGGTAGCATGGTTTTTGGAGGAGATTTAGATTGGTACAAGTCATATGCTCAGCGAGGAAATTTACCTATCGTTCAAGACTCTGCTGAAGCTGCGATGGCTATCATGCCTTGTTTGGGTAGGATACGTCTTTTACGTCACTGGGCAGGTGTAATGGATATGTCTATGGACGGCTCTTTTTTCATATGCAAAACGCCATTATCAAATTTATATCTTAATGCTGGATGGAATTATGGGGGCTTTAAAGCAAGCCCTGCCTCAGGTTGGTATTTTGCTGATCTAATAGCTAATGAGCAACCTCATAAACATGTTCAAAATCATAATTTAGAGAGATTTGAAAAAGGGATTAATATTGACGAGCGTGGTGCTGGTCCAGATCCAAAGTTGCACGGTTGATATGATTAGAATTAAATGTCCATATTGTGGGGAGAGAGATCATAGTGAATTCACTTATGGTAGTGATGCATCTGTTAAATATCCAGCACTTGATGCACCAGAATCAGAATGGACTCAGGCTATTTTTTTTAGAGAGAATATAAGAGGTATGCAAAAAGAAACTTGGCATCACACAAATGGATGTAGACTTTGGCTAGAAGTAGAGCGGTCTACAATTACGCATGAAATTAAAAGTGTTAAAGCATGTCATCCACAAATTGAAAAAATTACAAAAAATAAGTTATGACATCAGTAAGAAAAGATAATTATGGTAAAATAAACAGAGATAAAGCTGTCAGTTTTACCTGGGATAATAAAGAGTATTCTGGTTATCAAGGGGACTCTTTAGCTTCTGCACTTCTAGCAAATGATATTAAAATTGTTGGTAGAAGTTTTAAATACCATCGTCCACGTGGTGTTATGTCTTGTGGAGTAGAAGAATCAGGTGCTCTCGTAACCATTGGGTCTGGAAGTAAGAGAGATCCCAATGTTCGCGCAACTACACAAGAGTTATATGAAGGATTAGATGCTAAAGGGCAAAATGCTTTTCCAAGTGTCAATTTTGATTTCGGCGGTATTAATAATTATCTAGGCCGTTTTTTTGCTGCAGGTTTTTATTATAAAACGTTTATGGGTTTACCCCCCTTTGAATGGGGTAAGGGTACTGGTATCTGGATGGTTTTTGAAAAAATTATTCGAAAAGCTGCAGGAATGGGTAAGGCCTCAAGAGAGCCTG